>Ga0222658_1000202_pt1 | contig 36566 bp, 22 predicted proteins | sample AntAcemetagen476_FD_179830 | JGI IMG/M metagenome (GOLD analysis project Ga0222658, IMG submission 179830) | Saline water microbial communities from Ace Lake, Antarctica - #476 | ecosystem: Environmental > Aquatic > Non-marine Saline and Alkaline > Saline | place: Antarctica: Ace Lake... | reverse complement strand
TATTTCGGCAGATGGTGATGTGTATGTTTGTAACCTTGCTTTGAATACTACATTAAAGGTTTACAAATGGGAATCTGTTGACGATACGGCTGAAGTTGTGATTTCACATCTTTCGAGTGCCGGTCGTCTCGGCGATAAAATGTCAGTCTATGGTTCAAAAACGGACAATTCATTGACATTTTTATTTGGTGATGCCAGCAATGCACAAGTTGTCAGATTTACGACAACAGATAACGGTGCCAATTTTGTTGCCGATACGATTGCTGTCAGTCATAACGGTGGAAGCTCTTCAGCCGCTTTGACAGAAGGCGGAGCCATGTATCAAAATTCTAGTGGAAATTACCTTGAACGCTTCGAAGGCGGAACTTCAAGTGTTATTTCCGGTGGTGTTCTTGGTACCGGTACCAATGCAACGGAATTCATCTTCACCGACAGTGATAACAATGAGTATGTTGCAGCCTATCAGTACGGCAGCGGTAATGAAAATGCTCGCATTCTTAAGGTTGCGAACGGTGATCTTACTGAAGCAAGTACCTATAAATTAACATCAACTCTGGGTGCGAACAGCAATGCAAACGGAGCAGGTGATGTAGCCGTTAAAGATAACGGTGACGGAACTTATAATGTATATGTTCTATCATGTAATAACGGTTTGGGCGCCTATAAATTCGAATTCCCTGTTCCTCCCGTTGATCCGGTCAATATGACCTCGGTGATGGAAGTTTGGGGCAATACTTATTCGTTCTTCCTGTCAGGTGGCGATGCAGCTCGTGGTATGGGATATAATCCTGTAACTGATCATCTGCTTTTACCCTCACGCGCAGGTGGAACTTATGTCCATGTTTTGGATGCCAATACCGGAGCAGATCTTGATACACTGGATATGACCGGTGTGACCGGCGGTTTCTATGGTATTTCTTTAATGAAAGCCGATGTTGCCGATGATGGTCAAATCTACGCATGTAATCTGGCCAGTGGCGGCGACTTCAAAGTCTATCAGTGGGCTCATGAAACATCAACACCCACCGTTGCACTCCAACTCGCTATAACCGCACCGTCTCGTTTTGGTGATGTACTTGAAGTAACTGGAAGAGATTTAAGTACTAAGATCTATGCTTCCGATCGTAACGGTACAGAAATTAAAGTTTTTGGTACGACAGATGGTTTGAATTTCTCAGAAGTTCAGTCAATTCCCATCGTAGCCGGTGCAGCTAACGGCGGAATTTCCGTTGTCAATGATTCAACGCTCTGGATCAATGCGGCATGGAAAGACATGACCCTGATCAATACAGCTGGAACGGTATTGGGTGCACTTACTCTTCCTGAAAGCTATTACGGTAGTGTTCAATACATAGAAGCAAGCAATGGTTCAAAATTACTGGCAACAAATACCAATCACTCTGCCGGTAACCGCAGAAAGGTCGAGGTTTACAACATTACCGATCTTGCAAGTCCGGAACTCTGGGCCAGTGCAGAAATGGGTAATATCGAAGAAGGTAACGGAAACGTTGCAGGTAATTTGAAATATGACCTGAACCTTGATGGAACGATCACACTTTATCAGATGGCAACGAATAATGCGATCGCAACCTGGACACTTGAAGTTCCGGATTTTGTTGAGATTACTGATATTGCAGTTGCTAAAGCTGATGTGAATAATGATTATGTCCCCGACCATTTAGATTCAACGGTTACCGTTCGCGGTACGGTATATTCACCGAATTATGTCGGTGGAAGTACGAGCATCTATATTCAAGATGCGACTGGCGGAATAAATGTCTACATGTATGGCACTGAGATCCCCTTTAATAAAGGTGATGTGCTTGAAGTAACCGGTACGGTTGAACATTACCTCGGATTAACTGAACTTGCATGCGATACCTCTGCTAATATAAAATTAATTTCGACGGGTGCAACGATCGAACCGAGTGTTGAAACTCTGGCAGATATCGGTGAACCTATCGAAGGTAACTATGTTAAAGTTAAAAAAGTTAAACTTGTTGATGCTTCACTATGGCCCACAGAAGGCAATTCAGCCACGTTATTAGTTACCGATGGTATCGATACGGTCTTATTCCGTATTGATAGTGATTCGGATCTTGACGGCCAACCTGCTCCAACATGGGAATTTGATGTGGTCGGTGCTGTTTCACAGTATGACTATAGTGCCCCATATTTTGACGGCTATCAAATCATTGGTACCTTTTATGATGAGTTGACCATGTATTCACCGGTTCTGACAGAACTTGATGAGAATTTCGAGACATGGACCGAACTGAGTCCCGAATGGGATTTCGAGAATATCCGTCTAGCCGACGATGCCTATGCCCTCGAAGGTACGGGCAAATATCTCGGTTTAGCAAATCTCGATTCAGTCGGTATGGTCAAAACACCCTATATTGAAGATCCGAAACAATTGAGATATTATTTATCAGAACATTCGGGTGGTTCCGATGTCTGGTCATTGACAGTTCTGCTCGTCGATGAATCAGATATGATCGTTGATACGGTGGATGTCTGGGATAATGCACCCGGTGATTTCAACTGGCATTTGAGTGTTATCGATATTGATATAACAGGAACATACGCTCTTAAATTTGTCGGTGATCCCGTAGTTGCAGGTTCTTTTTACCTGGATCATATTTCAGTCAAAGCAGCTCCGGCTGTTGCTGAAGTAAGTTCGGCGGCAGTTGATTTTGCTGTCGTGGATGTTAATACAAATGGTGCAGCAACTGTTTGGCTGAAAAACATTGCAGCGATTGGTGCAGAAGCATTGGTTGTTGATAGTTTGATAATAAACGATGATGCTTTCACCGCACTTATCGATACAAATATTGTACCGGCAGGTGATTCGACGATGATTACCATTGTATATACACCAACAGATGAAATTGCAGACAACGCTATGTTATCTGTCTTTACTACCGCCAATACGGAAATGGTAAGTCTTTCAGGTAATGGTGCGATCGTATGGCCTTTGGATTGGCGTGTAACTGCTGATGTAGACTGGATGGGCGTAACAGCTAATGCACCTCGTACCATGGCTTACTCTAAGAAAACCGGTAATCTGTATTTTGTGGCTCATCCCAACGGATACGGTGACTTCCTTAAAGCAGTTTCTGCGACTGACGGATCATTCATTAAAGACATGAATCTCCTTAGTCCGCTTCCGAGTGCAGGTTATCTTAAGATCAATGCCGTTGCCGCTGCAGATGACGGTCAGGTTTTCTCTTGTAACCTCTCATCGGGTTCTACCTTCAATTTATTCCGCAATGCGGATGAAGATGCAGACATGAACCTTGCTTACGCCGGAGCAGGTATTCCAATTCGTGTTGGTGACGCTTTGGCAGCCAGTGGTGAAGGAACCGGTACAAAAGTTTATGTATCGGGCTCAAGTGCACCTTACATTTATGTTTTCAATACGACAGATGGCGAAAATTATGTATTGGCTGACAGTGTAGGCATTCCAGCAGGCGCCGCAGCACGCGGTATTTCTCCTGTTCAGGATGGTGCATATTTCTTTATCAATGGTACAGATTCTGCACCTATGTATGTTAAGGTAGATGGCACGATTCTGTATACCTTCGACACAGCTGTTGTTCCTTCAGGAACTGCTGTCAATTACTTTGAAGTTGAGAACAGTACAGGTATGCGTCGTTTTGTTGGTATTACCAATGGATGGAGTGCAGGAACCAAAGTTGTAGAACTTCTCGGTACTCAGGGAGATGCTCTTTGCTCTTCAGTTGATATTATCAACGCTCCGACAGATAACTACAAAGTCAATGGGAATGGTAACGCTACAGGTTTAGCGATCTATGACGTTTATGAGAACGCTTTGATCGAATTGATCACAAATAACGGTGTTTCAGCTTACAGCTTTGAAAACATCGAAGATAGCCCGATCATCCCTGAACGCGATACAACAACGTCTGTGGCTGGCATTCCGGATGAATTCCAACTACATCAGAACTATCCTAACCCTTTCAACCCGACCACAACGATCCGTTTCGATCTGCCAGAAAATGCCAAGGTCCACTTAGCGATCTATGACATCTCCGGCCGCAAGATCAGAACACTGATCAACGAAAACGTATCCGCAGGATACAATAAGGTCGTTTGGAATGGAATGGACCGTAATGGAAATCCTGTTTCAACCGGTATGTACATTTACAAATTGCAAGCCGGCGACATGATTGACGTTAAAAAGATGACTTTTTTGAAATAATTATATGTCTCATCTTTTGACAGAAAGATCCGGTAGGTACTTGTGCCTGCCGGGTCTTTTCTTTAACTTAAGCAATGATCACAAGTAAGTAGACAATTCACATGAAGTGAAAGGTATTATGGAAACGCTACAAATTATCATTTTCATCATCATCTTTTTTTCTATGGCCGCCGCCATGTTCACTCGCAAGCTTCCGGCTTTACTTGCACTACCTTTAATGGCGGTCCTTATCGCTTTGATCGGTGGCGTTTCGTTTCAGGATATCCTTAGTCTTGTTGTAGGTAAGGGAGTTTTGCGATTGCATAATGCTTATGTGATCGCGATCTTTGGTTCTATGCTTTCCGTTTTAATGCAAAAAACAAAAGTAGCAGAGAACCTAATCAAAAAAGGCGCAGAATTGTCAGGGGATAATCCCTGGATCATTGCCGTCGTCATCTTGACTTTGATCGCTTTATTATTTACGTCTCTCGGCGGATTGGGTGCGATCATCATGGTTGCGACAATTGCATTACCCATCATGCTGTCAGTTGGCATGGGGTCGATGACCGTGATAGGTATATTCCTTTTTGGACTTTCAATGGGTGGAATACTCAATGCCGGAAATTGGGCACTCTATATTACTGTCCTTGATCTCGAAGTTGAACAGATACGAACCTTTGCTCTCATTATGTTCGCGATCTTATTCATTACCTCACTTTTTTATATCACGATCCAGCTTTATCGTGATGGACATAATCTAAAACTTAAAAAAATTATTTTTATCAGTCTTGGCTTTGTAATGGGTGTTGGCGGACTGTTATTACTGTGGAATACTCTGCCCTTTGCTTTTAGAGATTCAGTATCACAAATCATGTCATATATAGGAAAAGGACTCAAAATACTTGTCCTTGCAGCCATTATTTTAGCTGTTATTAATAATATTCTAAGAGCGGTCAGAAAGAAAACAGACAATGAACGCTTACATTTTTCAGCTTATTTTACTCCCTTAGTACCACTTTTTCTTATTTTGTTGTTTAATCTTGATTTTGTTGCCGCATTTATTTGCGGTTTGATATACGGTTTTTTGGCAACTTATAAAAAAGGTGCATTGAACACGCTAATGCGCTCCATTTTTGAAGGCGGAACGGTTGCCATGCCGGCAGTTGTTCTGATGATGGGCATCGGTATGCTCCTTAATGCCATTATAGGTCCGGGAGGAGATATCTCCGCTATGTATCCCGATGGATGGCCTGTTCTGGTTCTGCTAAAACCGCTTATGACTTCACTCGTACCCGGAAATGGGTTCATGTATATCCTTATTTTCACTCTTGCAGCACCCTTGGCTTTATACCGCGGTCCACTGAATCCATGGGGAATGGGTTATGGTATCGCAGCAGTTTTTCTGGCAGCCGGTATGCCGGGAGCAGCGATCATGGGATTATTGATGTCGGTCGGTATGGTGCAGGGTGTTTCGGATCCGACAAACACCCATAATGTCTGGCTGGCAAATGAAATGCAGATCGATGTTCAGAAGGTCATGTGGAATACCTTGCCGTATACCATTGCGATCGCTTTTATTGGACTTACGATGGCTTCAATTATGTTTTATTAAAATTCAACGGAAGATATAGATGCGAAAAATTAAGATCGGAATTGATGTAGGTGGAACGTTTACTCACGCAGTAGCTGTAGATATAAGCGATTACTCACTATGTGGTAAAACCTGCGTACCCACAACACATAAATCTAAAGAAGGTGTGGCGGCCGGCGTTGTTCGTTCCATGCAGGAACTGATCAAAGATACCGGTATTAAGCCCAAAGAAGTCGTGATGATAGCGCATTCCACAACTCAGGCGACCAATGCATTGCTTGAGGGAGATGTTGCTTCTGTGGGTATTATCCTCATGGGAAAAGGGGGCGAAGGAAGCTTGGGATTTCGTCAAATTGCCAATGACTCCATCGTTCTGGCGCCCGGAAAAGTTCTCACAACATACACGGAATATATTGATCTTAAAGAGGAACTAAGCGAAGAAACTATCACTCGGGCTCTGGAAATTTTAAAGTACAAAGGCGCTGAAGTTATCGTTGCTTCAGAAGTCTACGGAGTTGATGATCCATCAAATGAACGTTTTGTGGTCAAAACAGCACAAAAACTAGGTTATAAAGCTTCTTCAGCTTCAGAGATATCCCAGCTATACGGTTTACGGGTTAGGACCCGCACAGCTGTTATAAACGCTGCCATGATGCCCAAAATGCTCGAAACGGCAAACATGACGGAGAAAGCTGTACGGGAAAGCGGTATTGATGCTCCCTTAATGATCATGCGTTCCGATGGCGGTATCATGGATATTAATGAAATGCGCAAACGGCCTATATTGACCATGCTTTCCGGTCCGGCTGCCGGTGTTGCCGCAGCTTTAATGTATGCAAGGGTCTCAGATGGTATTTTCCTTGAAGTGGGAGGGACCTCGACAGATATTTCAGTCATTAAAAATGGTAAACCTCAGATCAAAAGTGCACAAATTGGTGGTAATAGACTCTTTTTACGTGCATTGGATGTTCGAACACTGGGAATTGCGGGTGGCTCTACTCCAAGAATACAAGGTTCTAAGATCATAGATGTAGGTCCTCGTTCAGCTCATATTGCCGAACTGCATTATCCTTCTTTTGATCAAGATCATGATTTTTCCAATATTAAGCTGAATACCGTTCAGCCTCGCCCCGATGATCCCAATGATTACCTATCCATTCATCCTATCGATGGAAAAGCCGATTTTACACTTACACCTACCGAAGCATCTCATTATATGGAATTATGTGGTGATGCAAACAGTGATACGGTAAATATAAATGCCATTTCAACTTGCTTTAACTCTGTTGCAGATAAATTCCATACAACAGCTAAAGAATTGGCTGAAAAGATCCTTGAGATCTCATCAAATAAGATAAAACCGACGATCAAACAATTAAGTCGCGAATATAAATTAGATCCGGATATGATCCAATTTATCGGCGGCGGCGGTGGCGCACCCGCTATTGTGCCGGCAGCGGCAAACAGTATGGGATTTCCTTTTATTATTGCCGAAAATACCGATGTGATCTCAGCGATCGGAGCCGCTTTGGGTATTATCCGTGATTCAGTTGAAAAAACGGTCATGAATCCAACGACCGAGGATATTATCTCATTGCGTCAGGAAGCGGTTAATTCCGTTCAAGGTATGGGTGCGGATCCCGATACCATTGAAGCATCGGTCGAAGTAGATGCCAAAAATAATCGTATTATTGCAACGGCGACCGGATCGAATGAAATGAGAACAAAAGATCTTAATATAAAAAAAGCTTCTCAAAATGATGTACTTGACATTGCTGCAAAGTCAATGAAAACCGACGTCATAAACTGTGAAGTTCTTATAGAAACCGATGGCTTATATCTTGTTGGATATAAAGAAATTAAAAAACGTCTATTTTCCAGTTCTAATAAGAGTAAACTGCATATTCGAGTATTGGATAAAGAGGCTGTTATCAAGCTTCAATTAAAAGATGTTCAGGTCAGGACTTGTACTTCATCGGAAGCCATAGTTATACTGTCTAATATAATCGAGGAATTGACGTCCTTTGGCGATGCGGGTGCATTATTACCCGGCATTTATGTCTTGATCGGTGGAAAGATCGTAGATATGACCGGTCTTATTGAAGAAAAACAATTACTCGCCTTACTTGATATTGAATTGCAACATACAAAAGAAGATCAGCAACTGGCAATTATTGGGGTGCAAAAATGATAAGATCACAACGTGCTTACAGCCTTGATGCTCTTCGCGGTACTGCTATACTTCTAATGGTATTATCGGGTATTTTGCCCTATAGTTTGCCTCATTGGATGTTCCATGCGCAGGTACCTCCCGGACTGGGGTTTAATCCTCTTTTACCCGGTATTACATGGGTTGATCTCGTTTTTCCTTTCTTTCTCTTTGTATTGGGAGCGGCGCTTCCTTTTGCCTTTGAACGCAGACTGAATTCGCAAAAGCCTTTCTGGAGAGTTTCAGGGCACATTCTTGAAAGAACTGCCCTATTGGTCTTCTTTGCGATTTTTGTTCAGCATATCCGTCCTTATCACCTTTCTGAGAACATTTGGGGATCTGAAATAGCTTACAAGGCATGGGCGCTGGGTATTGTGGGTTTTGTAATCTTATTCATAATTTACCTCCGTGCTCCCCAAAAATGGCCCGACTGGTTAAAGATCAGCTTAAAAATACTGGGTTGGGCAGGAGCTTTGAGTTTTCTGATTTTTATGAAATATCCAGATGGTTCGGGGTTTAAATTCGATCGCATGGATATTATCATCATGCTTTTGGCAAATATGATGTTCTTTGGCTCGATCATTTATTTGTTGACCCGGAAAAATCCTATGGCAAGGCTTGCCGTCATGGCCGTATTTATCGGAATGAGACTTGTTCATATGCAATTGGATATTGCAACTGCAATTGGAGGACAGGAAGCTGTCAGGAATATTCCCTATGTTCAGCATCTCTTTAATGGTGTCGGAATTTCATGGATAGATAAAGTATGGAATTTTACACCCTTAACTTGGTTGTATAATTTCTCATGGTTAAAATACCTTCTGATCGTTTTGCCGGGGACTATAGCCGGAGATCAAATAAAAAATTGGCTTGAAAATAGAAGAGAAATAAGCACCGAAACCGATACACCAAAATTGCTGGTTTTGTCTTTATATGCACTTGCAATGGTCGGCGTATCATTGCTTGGACTTTATTCAAGGGCTTTAAATGCAACAACGATAGGTCTCGTTATTTTATGCTTAATTGCCTGGCTGCAAATACGTAAGACTAACAATCGAGATGAAAAATTCCTAAAAGATCTGGTCATTTGGGGATCTTTATGGATTATTCTGGGACTGGTTTTCGAACCCTTTGGCGGCGGTATCAAGAAAGATAATTCAACATTATCATATTATTTTCTGATCAGTGGATTGGCCTACTATATGTTGATATTCTTTGCGATTTGGATCGATATAATGAAAAAGAAGAGAGGTTTCAGTTTATTGATCCTTAACGGACAAAATCCTATGATCGCTTATGTCGGTATGATGAACCTGGTCGTTCCCATACTCTATATAAGTCATATTTTCCCATGGTTAAAAGATGTAACGAGTCCTTATCCCTGGGTAGGATTTCTTCTTGCCTGTACACAAACCTTGATTTTGGCGTTGATAGTCAGTTTATTTACACGTAAAAAACTTTTCTGGAGAACTTAAAAGTGAAAACCTTTTTTGACCTGATAAAAGATGGACTTATCGTTTCCTGCCAAGCCGAGGAAAATGATCCATTCAATTCCCCTGAAGGTGTAGCCTTATTTGCCAGGGCGGTCGAAATGGGGGGTGCACATGCCATAAGATCATGTGGCTTGGAAAAAACCGCTAAGATCATTCAGGATGTGGATATACCCGTGATAGGTATTACAAAAAGTGAATTTGATGATGGCTGGGTAAAGATCACCCGCTCACTTGAGGATGTTGAAAAATTATTCGAGATCGGATGTGCGATGGTCGCGATTGACGGAACCTTGCGCTTTTGGGATGGTTTATCAGGTCCGGAATTTATTGCCAAGATGAAGCAGAAGACCCATAAGCTTATCATGGCAGATATCTCAACTCTTGAAGATGCCCTCGCTTGTCAGCAAGCCGGTGCGGATTGTTTATCAACAACACTGAACGGCTACACGCCCGAAACGGATGAGTTTAATAACGGAAAACCAAACTTCAAGTTTATAAAAGAACTTGCAGATGTGGTAAAAATACCCGTGATCGCCGAGGGACGTATTTCATCGCCCGAGGATGCAAAAAAAGCTATTGAAGCGGGTGCACATGCTGTTGTTGTAGGTACCGCCATTACACGACCACGAGTTGTTACATCAAATTATATTAAGATGATGAAAGGATAGAATGTCTAAAGTGATCAAATGCGATATTGCTATCGTCGGTGCCGGCATCGCCGGTATTTGTGCGGCAGTTTCAGCCGGTAGGACCGGTTGCAAGGTCGTTTTGGTTGAATCTTTTCATTATGTTGGCGGTATGGCAACCGGTGGTATGGTATCGCCTTTCATGAAATATGATATTGATGGCAAACCACTTGTCGAAGGAGTTTTTAAAGAACTTCAGGATAGAATGAAAGCCAAAGGTGGCATGATAGACAACGGCTTTTCTGCTGATATTTTCAGGGAAACCGCTAACGAGATGCTGAGCGAAGCCGGAATTGATCTCCTCTTGAATAGCACGCTGATTGAAGTACGGCATGATTCAATCAAGATCAAGGAATTACTGATAGAATCAGAAGAAGGGTCAATAAGTCTCCAAGCCGATCAATTCATCGATACGAGCGGTGATGCGGTACTGACCTATCTTGCTGACGCACCTTTCGAATTGGCCGAAGAACAACAAGCCCTGACCCTGTTCTTTAAGATGAAGAACATTGATCTTGAAAAAGCAATTGCATATGTAAAAGAACAACCTTCTGACTTTTTTCCCTGGTCAACCAAAGATTATGATCCCGGGCATATTGTATCTGTTGCGGGTTATTTTTCCCATATAAAGAAAGCAAAAGAGGAAGTACGGATATCTGAAGCAGTTCAATACATTTTTTTCTGTAGCTTACCCGAACACGGAACAGCATCATTCAATTGCGTAAATTTGCTGGGGTATGATGGCACAAAGCCAAAAGATATTGAAGCCGCTTACCTTGAGGGACGAACCCAAATAGCTGATATTGTCCGGATATTGAAAATTATTCCGGGTTTTGAACACGCAGAATTGGCAAAGGTCGCCGACCGGGTAGGAATTCGTGAAACACGCCGTGTGATCGGTGATTATGTCGTTAATGGTGACGATATCAGAAAGCACCATAAATTTGAAGATGCCATTGCCAAAGGCTGCTATGGTATTGATATTCACGGTCAGAAAGAGAATAAAAGTGTTATGGAAGAACTCCCGGAAGGGGAGTATTATGAAATACCGAAACGAGCACTTTTTGTAAAAGGCTTAGCGAATCTGCAAGCTGCAGGCCGGTGTATTTCCTCCACACGTGAAGGACAGGCCGCATTAAGAATTATGCCGACATGTGCCGCTACCGGCGAAGCGGCGGGGGAAATAGCCGCAAAAGCAATAAAAGAAAATAAAACGATACGAGAAGTATGAATTCTTTAATAAAAGTTAAAAATCCTCCTAAGATCATATTCGGAACCGATGGTTGGAGAGGATTGATGGGTAAAGATTTTAATGATGACTCGGTCGCACTGGTAGCAGATGCCTTTGGTCATTATTTACTTAAGAAAACAAAGAACCCTTCATGTATTATCGGTTATGACGGACGGCAAGATTCTGAGGAGTATGCAGACTCATTTGCTTTAGTTTTAAGTGGATTGGGGATTGATTCTCATATCTGTCCACGAATTATCGCAACTCCCATGATATCCTATATTACCCGATGGTTCAACTACACCGGAGGTGTGATGATCACAGCATCTCATAATCCTCCGGAATATAACGGAGTAAAATTTAAAGCCAATTACGGCGGTCCATTTATGACCGAAGAGACGAAAAAAGTCGAAGAATTGATTTCTGACACCTATTTTTATGGATGTATTGCTATGCAAAGTGATGACCAATGGGCTTACGATCTAGCGATAAAGAGTAATATAAATTTTGAAGCAATATATGAAGCCGGGATCAAACCCCTGATCGATTCAATGGGGGGTGCGGGACAAACATTTATAGAAGATTACCTTTTTGAGCATGATATTCCGACTGAAACCATTTACGCAGATGCAACATCGGATTTTTCCGGACGAGCAGCTGAGCCAATAGAAAAGAACTTAAAACCGCTTGCAGATGCATTGAAAGCAAGTGATGATTACTGTTGCGGTTTTGCTACGGACGGAGATGCCGACCGCCTGGGCGTGATGATGGAGAACGGTGAATGGCTGAGCGCGCAAGAAACCATTTTGTATCTTACAGATTATGTGATAAATGTTAGAAAAGAAAAAGGGTGTATCATTATAACATCCTCTGTTACGGATAAAGTAAACCTCTTGGCTTCAAAAGAACACCCTTTACATGAAGTTCAGGTCGGTTTCAAGTATATTTGTGAGCAAATGCTGAAAACAGATGCAGCCATTGGTTGTGAGGAAAGCGGTGGATTCGGTTACAGTATGCACATGCCTGAAAGAGACGGAATATTTTCAGCTCTGCTGTTTTTGGAAATGTTGGCAAAATCAGGTTTTGAAAAGCTTTCGGACTTTGTGAAAGCTAAGCGCGAACAGTTCGGGGAGATATTTTATAAACGAATTGACCATAAATTCGAGCATCACGACAGAACCTCCATCTTGCCAAAGCTTTACGATAAAAAATTGAGCACATTTGCCGGTTTTGATATTGTTGATATTCAAGCTTTTAACAGTAGTAGAGGAATTGTGAATGGACTTAAATTCCGACTTGAAGGCACATGCAGATGGCTATTGCTTCGCGCTTCGGAAACCGAACCCCTGATGCGCATATACGCAGAAGGACAAAGTAAAAAAGAAATCGATCTCTTCTTAAAAGAAGGGATAAAATTAGTATCGGAATAAGATGAAAAAGATCATTTCACACAATAAGGTGAATAATTACTTGAATCATGGAGATTTTGCAGGTATAAAAAATCCTGAAGGTATCTTTCCTGAGTTTGAATACGTCCCTTTAGCTGAAAAACGTAAGACCTTAAAAGATATAAGAACGATCGTTTGTGATATGGATGGCACCACAACAACCACCGAAAATCTTTGCATTCATTCCCTAGAATTTTTGATAAGAAAAATATCGGATCGAATGGATATTTCAATGTGGAAGGGCTTGGACGAAGAGAAGGATTATCCCCATATCATCGGCAACAGTACAACCCGTCATGTTGAGTATCTTATTGAAACCTATCGATTTGCCATTATCGAATTATCCCTTAAAAAAGCATTTATTGATGCGGTTATTTGGTTTTTTCGCAATGGTAAGGATCCGCAACGTGTTCAGGAAGTGAAAACCAGTTGTTTCATTATGGGATGTGAAAAACTTGCAGATCAACTTGATCTTACAGATGTTGAGTTAATGGAAAAGTATTTACCAAAATGTAAGATCGATTCAAATAGCAAGATCGTTCGAGCATCTATTGATATTTATTATCAGCGTTATCATGAAATTCTTATGGCTATAGATAAGAATGAGAAAATCCCCATGGTGAATCTTATCCACGGGATAAGTATGGAAAACTTAATAGAACCCATGCCCGGTGTTGCGATCTTTATTTCTCTGATCAAAGGCTGGCTTTCTGCTGCTGATGTGAAACTATTAATACCGGAACTCCAAAAAGGGTATCTTCAAAAATCCGGAATAGAACTTTCCGGAGATTTTGAACTTTCCTCACTTGCGAATTACTTCACTCAGAAACCCGTTCAACTTGCATTGGTAACCTCCTCAATTTTCTATGAAGCAAATATTGTCATACAACAGGTATTTAAGGCTACACAAACTGAGATCACAAATTGGCCTTTATCCTTGAATAAAAAGAAAGAATTGATCTCGTATTTTAGCGATTATCATCAAATTTATAATTCCTTTGTTACAGCAAATGATTCCCACGAGATACGTTTAAAACCCCATCGTGACCTTTATAGTATTGCCTTACAGAACTTGCATGTTTCACTGGAAGACATGGATAAGGTTATAGGGTTCGAGGACAGTGAAAGTGGCATCATTGCCATTCGTGCGGCAGGAATTTCATGCGCTGTTGCGCTTCCATTTGCCGAAACTTCGGGTCATGACCTTTCCGGTGCAAGTCACATTGTAAAGGGTGGATTACCTGAAGTAATGCTTCTACATAACTGTTTTATGGAAAAGTGAGAAAATAATGCCCAAAGATTACAAAAATAAGATCTTTCATGTCATATCAAATACCCACTGGGACCGTGAATGGCGTTTTTCCTTTCAAAAGAATCGCCAACATCTGGTTGAAATGATCGATTCGGTTCTTGAAATACTTGAAAACGACCCCGATTACAGAGCTTTTCATCTTGACAGTCAATCTATTGTCCTATGTGATTATCTTGAGATACGACCGGAAAAGAAAAATATCATAGCAAAATTTGTTAAAGAGGATAGATTATTCATTGGTCCTTGGTATATATTGCCCGACGAATTTATGATAAGCGGTGAAAATCTTATCCGCAATCTGCTTCTTGGCCATGAAACATGCAAAGAATTCGGGAAGGTCTCAAAGATCGGTTATTCGCCTTTCTCGTGGGGGCAGATCTCGCAACTGCCGCAGTTATATGCAGGATTTGATATTGATCTGATCATGTTCTATAGAGGAATGAATTCACTGGATAGTAAAAAAGCTGAATTCCTTTGGCTTGGAGCTGATGGAACTGAAGCTTTGGCATCCCGTTTTTCAACCATGCCTCGCTACAATTTCTATTTTTTCCTTTACCGTCCAATTATTTTCAATGAAACTCCCCATGATATCGAGTACGATTGGAAAAGGGGAGGTGCCCCGGCACATTTTGCCGATAAAGAACAATTTAAAGATGATTATTCTCTACTTAAGCCCAATGATACATATCATGAAGACAACATTATTCCCTGGGTTACAAAATTGATCGATGAACAGGTGCATGATTTTTCTTCACCGCATGTCATTTGGATGGAAGGTCACGATAGCAGTGGTCCAAACCCCAAAACCACGCAAATTATCAAGGATATCCGCCGTCTAATGCCCGAAGTAGACGTCAGGCACTCTACACTCGAAGATTATGCAAAAAGTCTCTCGGAGGATGTAGATCGCTCTAAACTGCAAACTGTTGCCGGCGAACGTCGTTCTGCTCAATTTGATCATCGTAGTGGAAATCTGTATGGTTACATTACATCTGCAAGAATGTATCTTAAACAAATGAATGCCGATGCCGAACGCCGATTGGAACGCTATGCTGAACCGCTATATACTATTGCAGGTATGCTTGGATTGGATATATCCGATCAATCTTTAAGGATGGCGTGGAGGCTATTAATAGAGAATGCAGCGCACGATTCCATTGGCGGTTGTAGTTTAGATGCCATTCATGATGATATGGTCAATCGGTATAAGCACATCGCTGAGATCACAGAGTCAATATTTAACAAAGCAAGCCGGTATTTAATAAAAAATCTTAATTGCCCGGGGGTAAGCTCGGATGATATTCACCTTTCTGTTCTCAACACGACACAATTTGAACGTTCAGAGCACATTGAAGCCTATGTTGACATTCCTAAAACAATGGATAAAGGTTCTCTGGAGATAAGAGATGACAAGGGGCATATTGTTTCTATAGAGATTCTATCGGTTAAAGATGAAGAGCCCGTACTTGAACAACTCATCGACCGCCCGATGTACTTCAAAATGCGGCGATACCATATTTTTATGGCAGTGAATGACCTTCCGGGGCTCAGTATAAATACCTATCATGTATTTCCTGTTCAAGGCAACATACAAGAAAAACAAAAATCAATCGTTGAAAATGCAAAACTGGAAAATGAACATCTTTCTATTGATGTCAATTTTGACGGCACATTGAATATTCATTGCAAAGAGAGCGGGAGGAAAATTAACAACACAGGTTACTATGAAGATGAAGGTGAAGCCGGTCATGCCTGGACACATGAAAGTGTGGAACCAAAATTCTCAACAAAAGGATTTCCGGCAGTTATTCATGTGATATCCAATAATACTTTAATACAGCAGATCAAGATCATTCACCGTATTCCTTTAGCTCAAAACATTGAAGAACGCAAGCAAGGAATTGCCTCACGGAATATGAAGATCGAAACACTTATCACGCTTAGGGATAACTCACAATATATTGAATATGAATCTATTATTGATAATCCCTCTGAAGATCATCGCTTAAGAATTATCTTTGAAACGGATGTGATAGCGGAATATTCCAGAGCAGAGGGACAGTTTGATATTGTGAAAAGATCAACTGAGCGACCCGACACAAAGAACTGGGTTGAACAGCCGCAATATGATCAACCGGTCTATCATTTTATGAATATCCAAGAAGGATCAAAAGGCTGTGCGCTTTTCCTTGACGGATTGAAAGAATATGAGGTTCTCCCCGATAAGAGCACACTGGCGATCACACTTTTCAGGGCGTTTCGCTATGTAATTCAGCCCAGCTCCAAACAAGATTACGGAGATCAAAAAGGATCTCAATGTATGGGTAAACAAAAAGCTCGTTTTGCATTTTATCCTTTTGATTCAAAAAATGCAGATGAGCTTTACGGAAAAGCCTTGAATTATAATACAGCTTTAAGGGTGATCGAGCACGGCAATACCTACGGATCTATAAGATCAGGAAGATCTTTCTTCGAACTGAGTAACAATTCGATCGTCCTATCTTGCATCAAAGAACCCCAGGATAGAGAAAAGGATAATTATATTTTAAGATTGTATAATCCTACCGAAGAGACTCAGGTTACATCATTGAAAAGCATTTTTACTATTAACAGCGCTACTGAAACTACTCTGGAAGAAATAGAATTGGGTAAAATATCACTCGATAGTATAAAACTGGAACCCAAGAAAATAAGAACATTGAAATTGAACATATAAGAGGATAGAATGCTAAAAAATAAATACGGTTATATAGATCACACAACGCGAGAATATGTCATAACAGATCCACGCACGCCGCGGCCTTGGTTCAATTATATCTGGAATGAGAATTATGCCGGATTGATTTCCCACACCGGTGGTGGATTTTCATATTATCAATCGGCGCGTGATAATCGTATAACCCGTATGCGTTATAATTCACTGCCTTGGGATCGTCCGGGACGATATATTTACATCAAAGATACTGAATCAGGTGAGTATTGGTCACTTTCCTGGGCACCAACCATGAAAATAAAATATGATAAGTACGAATGTCGTCACGGTAGTGCCTATGTTAAAATATTAACCGAATATAGAGGCATTCAGGCAACATTGACCTATTTTGTTCCTTTGCACGATGCAGGCGAAATATGGCATGTCGACATTAAAAATCTCTCAAACAAGGCCAGAAAACTCGAAGTTTATTCTTACACGGAATTATTGATGGGAAATGCTCTGAATGATCTGATCAATCAACCGAACGATAAGCATTTTACAGATATTCATTTTGATAAAGAGCATCAAACGCTTGTAGCAACCCGTCGCTATTGGGTTTTAAATAAAGGTGTCAGCGTTAAACAACCGAATATCGACTGGCAATACAAGGTTCTGTTTACAACAACATTACCCATTAAGGGATTTGACTCATCTTTGGATAAATTTATCGGAAAGTGGCGCTCTGAAGCAGATCCACAGGCAATTGAAAACGGAAAAATGGGCAATACCGAAATAACAGCAGGCGATCCATGTGTCGCATTACAGTCCGAAATAAATTTAAAACCAAATGAAGAAAGCACATTTTCAAGCATAATGATGCTCTCGGATAAAAGATCTTCCGAAACAGCATTTACGGTTATCGGTGGAAAGTCAATTGATGAAATTCGTTCAGAGACATATGTTAAAAACGAATTTAAAGCTTTGAATGAAAAATGGGATGGTATCTTTGACAATATTGAGATCAATACACCCGATGAAGTCCTTAATACAATGCTGGGCACATGGAATTACTATCAAACTCATGTTACCTTCGATATGGCCAGAAATGCCGGATTTTATCATGGTGGACTATTATTCGGAACGGGTATACGTGATCAGTTCCAAGATATTTTCGGTGTACTTTTATCCGACCCATCCAGAGTACGCGAACGTCTATTGAATGGCCTACAATATCAATTCAAAAACGGTTCCACTCTGCATAATTATTTTAAATTGGTCAAAACAGGGGAGAGGACTCACCATTCAGATACACCACTGTGGATCCCTTTGGGTGTCTCAGCTTATATCAAAGAAACCGGTGATATTACCATATTGGATGAGATCGTTAAATTTTACGATGAAGATGAAGCGAAAGTCCTCGATCATTGCATCTTGGCTCTAAAATATGCTTTATCGCAAACAGGTGAACATGGCTTACCCAAGATCATGAATGGAGATTGGAACGACACACTTGACCATATAGGTTCTGATGGTAAAGGAGAGACCGTTTGGGGTGCATTCTTCCTCGCCTACGTTTTACAAGAAACAGCGAAACTGCTTGAGTTCATTGATAAAAATGATCAGGCAAATGAGCTGTTTAAAGAATACGAGATACTTAAAAATACCATCAATAAGATCGCATGGGATGGGGACTGGTATTTAAGAGCATTTCGAGATAATGGGAAAGCCGTAGGTTCAGCTAAAGACGAACAAGGTAAATTATTTCTCAATGCGCAATCCTGGTCGATCATATCCGGTGTTGCGGACGATGAAAGAGCGCAAAAGTCACTCGAAGCATGTAAAAGCTATCTTGAAACGCCACTTGGAATGCAAATATGCTGGCCTTCATATACTAAGATCGATGATACGGTCGGCTTGATCTCTCGTTGCGTTCCGGGCAAGAAAGAGAACGGTGCCATTTTTAATCATGCTTCTTCATGGTTCGTTTTGGCAGCTCTAAAGAATGATAATATTGAGGATGCTTATCGCATTTACTCAAAGATGCTTCCATTGAATTCATCGGAAGAAGCCGGTATTGATCGTTATGAAACGGAACCCTATGTCTACAGTGAATATATAACATCTCCCGATCATGAGACGGTCGGACAGGCATCTCATTCATGGTTGACGGGAACAGCAGTATGGATGCATTACATCGGTATGACATATCTTCTCGGTATCCGAGCCGATTATCAAGGATTGATAATTGATCCTAAGATCCCCGCAAAATGGGATGGTTTTTCACTTAAGCGTAAATTTCGTGGAAAAACTATTAATATTAAAGTTGATAATCCGGATCATTTGAATTCCGGAGTAAAATCTATGATGATCAATGGTACTCACTTTGATGGTAACTTTATCGATACGGATAAGATAGATGAGAAGATCATTAATATTGAAATAACACTCTCTATCTAACTTCAGCAGAAACGCTTGGTAGTCAATTCGAAAATAACAATAAAACTGAATATCCATTTTCTGCGCTGAAGCTTCGAAGAATAAAAATAAGAACTGTCGATGTGTGATATGAAGTGAATATTTACTTCTTATATCAATTATCTGCGTTCCTTGTTCAATATTCAAATTCTTTCTCCCATTCTCCTTCTCCCCCTCACTTTTTCTTTAGAATTGTCACCTTGCCTTGTAACTTATTGATTATCAGATATGAACAGAGGTCTGAAAATCCTTAATCAAAAAGAAGTTGAATACTCGCATTAATACTTTCTCGTGAATTAGTTAGAAAAAAGGGAACATAAATGGAAAAAAGTTGGCACAAATTAAAATTAAAACAGCATAAACAACTGATAATCAATGAGTTATAATCCAAAGCGGAGAGGGGGGGATTCGAACCCCCGGTAGCGCTTTAAGCACTACGACGATTTAGCAAACCGTTGCATTAAGCCGCTCTGCCACCTCTCCGTTGCTTTTAAAAAGCCCGAAAATTTATGACGCAATTCGCTTATTTACAATACTTATTTGCATGAATGACAAGATAATGTCCGACAGGATAACAGGATTACATGGATGGTTGTTAGACAGGATAACAGGATTTACTGGATGGTTGTAAGACAGCATAACAGGATTACATGGATGGTTGTAAGACAGCATAACAGGATTACATGGATGGTTGTTAGACAGGATAACCCCCCTGCTCCGCCAGCTGGCGGATTCGGAAGGGCAGGCAGGATTTACAGGGTGCTTGTTGACAGAGACAAAGAAATATTCAGAGTGTTAGTGTTTTTAAAATGAAATATCTAGAGACGCAAGATCTTGCGTCTTTACACTTAAATAAATAGATTTTATTTATATCTAAAATAAATTATATTTAAAGATGACTACAAAAGCACAAACACCCTTAATGAAGCAGTATTTCGAGGTCAAATCCAAACATCCGGATAAGATCGTTCTTTTTCGTATGGGTGATTTTTATGAGACCTTTGATACCGATGCGAAAATCGCGTCACGTGTGTTAGGCATTGTGCTGACAAAACGCAGTAACGGAGCGGCAGCGGAAATGCCCTTGGCAGGATTTCCACATCATGCTTTAGATTCTTATTTACATAAATTTCTACAGGCCGGTTTGAAGGTCGCTATTTGTGAACAGCTTGAAGATCCCAAGAAAGCCAAAGGCCTGGTCAAACGAGGCATAACCGAGATCGTAACTCCCGGAACTGCCGTCAATGATAAATTCGTCGATTCAAGCACCAATAATTATCTTGCATCATGGATACCGGGAAAAGACAGTAGCGGATTTGCTTTTGTTGATATTTCAACCGGCGAGTTCAGGTATGTTTCGGCAAAAAATGAGAATATCATCGAACTCATAGAAGCTAAACCCATTGCTGAACTTTTGATCCCCGAACATGATGATGAATATATTAGATCCCTTTTACCCCATTATCAGGGAATGTATACAAAGATGCCCGACTGGATATGTGATACGGCTTATGCAGGCGATACCATTACAGCGCATTTTAAGGCGTCTACACTTAAAGGTTTTGGACTGGACGATAAACCCGAGTGTACTCAGGCTGTGGGGATGATCCTGCATTATGTAAAAGAGAATTTCCAAAAACAATTAGCTCATATTAACGCAATACGTCAGTTGGATCCCGGACATTTTCTTGGCTTGGATCGTTTTACGATTAGAAATCTTGAACTTTTTCAACGTCTATCCGGAGAGCAGGGAGAGGGAACCTTCTTTTGGTCCATCAATGAGACCCAGACAGCTATGGGTTCTCGAATGCTGAGACAATGGATGTATTATCCCCTGACAGATAGCAAAGAGATCGATCAACGGTTGGATCATGTGGCGTCTTTTGTCGATGATCCCCCAAGATGTGAGAAAATTCGCACGATCTTGCGCAGTATTGCGGATATAGAACGACTGTGTGCCAAGATCGCTTCAATGAAGGTGGGGCCCAAAGAACTCAACACACTTCGTGACAGTTTACAAGCGGTTCTTGACCTACCGGAATATATTGATGAAGAACTAAAATTTTCACTTGAGAATATTCCTGCGATAGAAACGATCATTCAAACTATTACTGAAGCCATTGAAGACGATCCGGTCAATCAGATCACGAAAGGCGGGGTCTTCAGGAAAGAATTTCATCCCGATATAGCTGAATTACGAGATATATCGCACGGCGGGAAGGGCTATTTACTTGAATTGCAGGAAAAAGAACGCAAGCGATTACAAATACCTACCTTGAAGATCAGTTATAATCGGGTTTTCGGTTATTATATCGATATTACAAAAATGCATATTGGGAAAGTCCCCGATGATTATATCCGCAAACAGACCCTGGCAAATTCAGAACGATACATTACTCAGGAACTGAAGGAATATGAGGACAAAATCCTAAATGCCGAAGAAAAGCTTATTTCACTTGAAATGGCATTATACGAAGAGCTTTTGCAGAAACTTGCGCTTCATATACCCGTTTTACAAGCCAATGCGCTTAAGGTGGCACAAATAGACGTACTCTCAGCGTTCGCGTATTCTGCGGTGCGAGAGCAGTGGATTAGGCCGGATATAGATGACTCTACAGTTCTGGAGATCAAAGGCGGACGTCATACCGTTGTTGAAGCACTTTTACCCCCTCACGAAGTCTTTATTCCCAATGACAGTTATCTTGATATTGATTCCGAACAAATACACTTGATCACCGGTCCGAATATGTCGGGTAAATCCACTTATCTTCGTCAGATCGCATTGATCACCCTGATGGCACAGATGGGATCTTTCGTTCCGGCCGTATCCGCACGGATAGGATTAGTGGACAAGATATTTACCCGCGTGGGAGCCAGTGATAATCTTGCCTACGGTGAAAGTACATTTTTGACCGAAATGATAGAAACGGCTAATATTCTAAACACCGCAACCCGCCGCAGTCTTATCTTGTTGGATGAGATTGGACGGGGGACCAGTACCTATGACGGATTATCCATCGCCTGGGCAGTTGTGGAATATTTGCATAATCAGCCTTCAATTGCGGCAAGAACGCTCTTTGCCACCCATTATCATGAACTGACGGATCTGGAAAATATTCTTGAGCGTGTAAAGAACTATAACGTGCAAGTCAAAGAATATGCCGATAAGGTTATTTTCTTGCGGAAGATCATTCCGGGCAGTACGGACAAGAGTTATGGTATTTATGTGGCACAAATGGCCGGTATCCCCCAACAAGTGGTCAAACGTGCCAATGAGATCCTTTTTCATCTTTCCGGTACCGATCATACCCTCCCGGACGGAAAAAAGGTGTTAAGACCGGACCTTGAAACCGAAAATGCTATTCAATTGGATATTTTTACTGCCAAAGACAGTGAACTCCATCGCGAAGTGGAAGATCTTGATATTGATAATATGACACCCATGGATGCATTGATTAAATTGCAGGATATGAAGGAAAAAATATCTAATAAGATGTAATAAAAAACATGGGAATTAATAAAAATCATCAATAGCCTTGGGTTTAAACCCAAGGCTATTGATATATTGTCAAAGGAAAAATATTACTAAACGATTTCAATCCGTTCCATGCTACTTTATAAGAGAAAATATTAATTATTTAAAAAGGGCTCGATATGTCGAGCCCTTACTTTATACTTTATTCTTTTATCTTGTATTAAAAGTATCTTGCCCAATTGAATTGAAGCCCTGCACCGCTTACATTTTCGGTAAAGGAGAAATCAAGATCATAAACTCTTAATTTAAGGCCAAACTCACTTTTTATGCTGTAAAGTTTAAATCCTGCTTCAGAGTAGCGGTAATTTCCTTTTTGAGTAACAGTACCAAACAAGCATAAGGAACTGATAGGATAAATCTCTGCGCCATAAAAGTAATTTTTTCCCGTATTTGAATTTAAGCCCTGAGTTAAGAAATTGGTCATTCCACCTTTTAGGATCAATTGGGGGATAGGCTGATAACTCAAGCTCATGTTCAATTTGGTTCCCAAGGGTTGGGTAATGGGCGAATCAGAATAGATCAATGTTTCTTCCATAACCATCATGGAATCCAAATTTATTCCTCCGGAGAAGGTACTTAAAAGATCATCCGTAACCATTTCAAAGTTGATCTCACGCATATAGGCATGATTCATGGTTATACTTGCCCCCAGATCCTCAATACCGATCTGGAAATCGAAATAGTTTTTAAGGAAATTAGGTGCAAGGGGAAGAATTCTATTTAGCTTGAAGCGCCATGCAAGTCCAAAGTCATAACCAAGTGAAAATCCCGGGATTCCCATCAAATCGTCAACAAGGCTGAATTGAAAACCTTCAGATCCGAAGAGACTTAATGTATCCAATGGACCCATGGCTTCAAGTGTACCTTGAACACTGACACCATCTAAACTGGGTACAAGCTCCAGATTTGTCACATTTACACTGGTAAAAGCACCGGTGTAGGCATTGACGGTCGCACCAAAGCGAAGTTCACCAAACACACTGGGTAATTCTACGAAAGTACCATAACCGGCTGAGGCCTTTGCGTATGCACTAATATTAACACCGAGGTTCTCATTCATCTGGAAAGGATCGTCAATGGTAGCACCATCCAGAATAATACCGAAAAACTCACCGGGAATGCGTGATCTTTCCTGAATGAATAAACCTGCATTAGCAAATAAAGAACCGCCAAGTAAAGACATCTTCAAATTGAGAACGGTGGGCATGCTGATATCCAAGGGAAGTTCAAGACCATTGGGTCCCAGCATTGCGATCATAGTGCTATCTTGTTCATGAGTCAATAAATCGCCCGTACTTAAGTAATCTTCAATGAATACGAAAGGACGAGTGGATGTTTTAAGGTCAATATCTGTTGTATTAATGGGAAAGATAGAAAAAGAATTGCCGAATTCGCTGCGGACTCCAAGGTTTGCCGGATTTTGCAGAGCATATTCGGGAGAGCGGAATTTACGTCCGTGGATGATATCCGCCTGATCCAGAGTTATTAAACGCATACGACTTTTAATAGCTTTTTCCATCATGGTTACATACTTCTTTTGACTCTTGGATTTAGGTTCAGGTACTTCAATATAAGGGACGTACTCTTTCTTTTCGCGTTCCTTCTTTATTTTTTCTTTTTTCTCTTTCTTTTTATCACCTTCACCCGGTGTGCCGATCACAATATCTTGTGTAGGCACTTGCTGAGGAGTTAGCTGCGGAACGTCAACCGGGACAGGTGTTGTTTCAGCAGGAAGAGGCGTTGTAAGTGGCAGAGTTACCGTTTGGGGTGTTGTCGTTGAATTATTTGTACTCTGACCTTCTATCGGAGTTGCTTTATCCGGTGCCGGAATATCCGTATTTTTTGTTTCGATCATATCCTTTGAAACAGGTTCAACTATTTTAATCGGCTCGGGAACCGGTAATTCCTCCGTCTTCACAGGCGCCTTTTTAGTTGAATCCACAGTTGGATTTAGTGTTTTAATAAGGTCATTGAAAAAGCTTTCAGGTTGAACCGTTTCACCTTTTTGGCTCTCTTGAGCAATGGCAAAGAAAGGGACCAGAAGGACGATAATGAGTAGGCTTAATATGCGTTTCATTGTCCACCTCCTGACGTATCTGATCCAAGTGAGTCAAGGCCAAGTTCGTTGAAATCAAGTGTTCCTTCCGCTTGGATGAATAAACTCAGTGATACCGAGTCAGTAGTCAGGAAGGTTGTCGGGTTACCGTCGGTTCTACCGGTAAGAGCTACACTCATTGATAACCATGTGGAATCTGCTCCATTGGCAACAAAATCATAGTCTTCTTTTGTTAATACCAACTGTTGTGTTGTCGTATCCAAAGCCGGAACTGTTATATCCGCAATGGTTCTGACACGATCGGTATAAGCCACATTATCAAAGTAGTTCGTATCGTGAGCTGCCAGAATAAGAAAATCAACTCCGAACTGGAATGAATTATTTATCTGGGCTTCTACGGATCCGGTAAAATCATCCAGGAATGCCGGTAGGGTATCAAGTTGAAGATTCATGTAAGGCATTCCGAATGAGAGCGGTGTATTGATCTCGAATTGGAAAGGTACAGCGAACATTCCTTCAATACTGAGACTCTGGTTTAAGGGCATATTCCCGGTTCCATCAAGTGAAATACTGCCGTTGAAGATCAATGAATCAGGTTTAAAATTGATCAGACGGACGGCATCGTCAAATACCAGGTGATTATCACCACCCGGTCCGGTGATCTGTTGATCAATATTCAGTAAAATCGAATCAGCACCACTGTTTTTTACACCGATAAGATTCATATTCACAAACAAGGGTATGGTAATATCGGTTAATATATCGACTGACAGTTCCATATCGGCCAGTTCGATACCCTGGAATTCCTCTGGAAACAACTCTCCCATGTTCAAATCCATGGTCATATCATCAAATGTGTATTCCATATCACTGAATGTTGCATCAACGGATTCTACCCGAATGGGATCACCTGTATTGGCTCCATAGAAATCGAAACTCACCGAGAATTCATCAGACGCATCTAATTGGCTGTATTGACCCGGAATATTGATAAAAGTTTTATATTTAAAATCCTGCGTCAGGTCAAATGATGCATTATACAGATTAAAATTATAGATTTGTGATGATCCGGACGGAATGATCATAGAATTGGTACTGAAATACTGGATGCCGGCAGTTTCGGAGGTATCGAGCGAATAAAGATCCAGAAGAATACTACCGGTAATGTTGCTGGTATTAGAGATCTCAATACTGATATGACTTGTATCAAGGTATACCTTGTCGACACTTAATTTGGGATCATCCAGGTCTGCGCCAAAGTCCATCGTACTTGAATCACTCAGAACCTGTGGATCAAGATTGCCTTCTACAAATTCTCCCACCATGTTCCTGATCTCTCCGTTCACGGAGAAGGATGAACTTCTCATCGCAGGTGAAGTGATCAATGTGTCTTTTCCATCGCCACAGATTGCGCCACTTACTTCAATCATCACGTACATTGGAAATTCAACTCCGGCAAGCGATAATGATTCCGTGGCCGATCCTTCTGAAAGAATAGGTGTATCCCATTCAAGAATAATCGGATCGCCCAGCGGATCCTCAATGGCTAGGCCTGTAGTAGAATCGAAGAAAGCGATCGCGATCGGTTCACCCAGGGTACATACCATGTCGTTCTGAATGGTCACATATATCTCGCCGGAGGCAAATCGCTGACGATCCATCGGGAAACTGACATAGGACGTGTCAGTAGGGAAACCCATTGAATCCACCGGAACGTCAACATCATCCGGAATCGCTGAAAGATCAAAAATGTCCTGAAGTTCAATGGGATCGGATAAACTAAAAACCCTTGTTTCAAACTCAACAAACTCCATGGATTGGGTAATAGAGCTTGAAACGGGATCCACTTCTAAACCCATATCAAGATCAAAGTCAGTTGAAAAAGTATCTCGCATAACAAACCAATCCGAATTCCCCGATATGTCACCGGGATATGTTTCACGATAGTCATCCAAAGGGAGCTGATCTCCCAAGAATGTCATTAGTGTATCAAAATTTACGGTCATACTCGTTACAAAGAACTCATAGGGGCCTATTTCCACTTTAGGTGGTACAATGGGGCCAATTTCAGGGATTCTAAATTCAAAACAGCCTGAAAGGCCTATAAGGACAAGCAGAAGGAGTAAAACACTTTTTCTACTTTTTATCATAGTCGGGTCCTCTATTTTAGCAGTTATTTTATTTATCTATTTTAAAATATTTTATTCGTGATATAATTGCAAGGATATTATAGTAATTTATTTATAATTGGTATCATTGATTTTGTTGCCTCCCGACCGGCTCGGATCAATTGAGGCGAGCGATCGAAATCATACCACATTAGCCCTTTAGTATCGGGTTTAATGACAATATCAGCGGACTCAAGTGATAGGTCTATTGAGCGATTTACAGCCATAGAATCTGCAATTTGATCAACATCCAGAGCATTTATGATATGAGAAGGTTTGTTTCGCATGGAAATGTCAACAGCTATTACAACGTCCGCCCCCATTTCCCGCAATACTCGTGTGGGTACAACATCATGGGCAATTCCGTCCACGTAAAGGTCTCCGTCAATATCCACCGGTTCCATCCACAAGGGCAGGCTCATGCTGGCTTGAACGGCTTTTAAAAGATCACCGCCACGGAACGAAACCCCTTTCCTCTGGGAAATATTACCGGCAACAAGCGCAAGAGGGATATTTAAATCATCAAAACGAATATCTTTAAACAATGTCTTTAGAAAGCGTTCAGTATGTTCAGCTTTAAGAAATCCCATGCTTCTGTGAAGGTAATAATTAGCAAAAGAACCTTTCAAATACTTGAATCGGGACTCTGTTCTTGCATTTTTTGCTATACGATCAAGTTGAAGAGCTTTGTATTCAGGACTTTCCTGAGATTCGAAAAATGCCTTGCTGATGGTACTGACATCCTGATGATACGCATACATGGCGGAAACAATGGCACCGATCGATGTCCCCGCGATCATATCAATGGGAATGGCATATTTTTCCAGTATGTACAAAACTCCCAGATGTGCGATACCACGAGCACCGCCGCCACCTAATGCAAGTCCTATTTTCTTCTTTGTTGCCACAATTATTCCTTTACGATCGTGATTCTTATATAAATGGGTTCCAAAGGATTGTCATTTCCATCCCGTTGGACATTTGCGATCTCTGCGATAATAGATTTACCTTCAATGATCTCACCGAATACGGTATACTGTCCATCAAGGAAAGTAGGGGAGCCATCACAAATAAAGAATTGTGAACCGGCTGAATTGGGATCTGGAGTCCTTGCCATTGATACAATGCCCATCTCATGCGATACGTCATTGAATTCGGCATCAATCGTGTATCCGGGACCACCCATACCGTCGGTTGCTCGCTTGCCATCACGAGAATTGATATCACCGCCTTGGATCATAAAGCCGGGAATTACACGGTGAAATTTAACACCATCATAATAACCGCTTGTTGCCAAACGCTTAAAATTAGCGCAATGGTTGGGTGCTTTTTTTGGTAGAAATTTCATTTTCATCACGCCAAAGCGGGTTTCAATGATCGCAATTTCATTCTTTTCAACCGGTTCAGCCGGTGTGGCAGCCAAGTTGGCCAGAATATCGTTGATCTGTACGGTATCAAGTGCTTCAGTCAGCTTTTTGAGCTCATTTTCAGCATCAGTAATTACTTTATTATCACGGTATTTTCCATTAGGATAGGTTTTAATATAGTCAGTGACCGCAAAAACGCTTTCTTTTGCACGTTCATAGGTCAGTTGTTCCAGTTTATCTTTTGTCTGTTCCACGTACTTGCCCTCCGGGTATTTCGCGAGATAACGGAAGCAGGATGCTTCGTCGTTCGCGCGTTTATAATATATTTTTTCTAATTTTGTCTCTGCACGTTGTGCGAAAGTCTCTGAATCGGTAGACTTAATGTATTTGTCTATCTTGCGGGGATTTTCCGTTTTCATGACTTGACTATATTCTTTCCAGTCCTTAAAAGAACAGGATGTCATAAGTAATAAGCTGATGAGGATGAGAATTGTTGTTTTCTTCAAGTGAATCACTCCTAAAATTTATTGCTGTAAATGTAGTAATAATATGGAAATATTACAAAATAATTCTCTCTCCCGCCTGATACTGTTTTGCAAAGGAAAAAGGAAGGTCTATTCCGGCATCCTTAAATATTCTTAAATAGGTCTTTTTGCTGATCTTTTCGGTATTATTATTCTCACTGAGGTGTGCAAGAAGGAGTTGCTTTAGTTTACCATGCATAATGATATCTCGTGCAGCTTCGGCGGACTGAACATTTGACAAATGCCCTTGATTTGATCGTATACGCTGTTTGATGTTTTCAGGATAGTTTTTATTGTTTTTTAACATCTCAAGATCATGGTTCGATTCAAGGACAAGGCCGTCAACTTTACGTAATTTAGTACTGACAAGTTTGTTCATTTTTCCAAGGTCAGTCACTATTCCAAAAGAATGTTTACCATTATCGATCGTAAAACAAACGGGATCAACCGTGTCATGGGTAATACTCATAGGATGTATTATAACATCTTGATAATCAAATGGAACACCTGTTTCAAATAAGTGAATATCTTGAATTTCATCTAGTTGATATCGTTCTCTTGCGGCGTCAAAACACCCTTGGTTCATAAAAACGGGAATGTTCATTTTTTTTGCAAAAACACGTGCACCGCGGATGTGATCAATGTGTTCATGAGTAATAAAAATGGCATTGATCTGTGAAGCATCCGAGCCGACATCCAAAAGTCGCAAAGCAAGCTGCTTGGCAGAGAGTCCGGCATCTACAAGTAGGGTGGTTTTTCCCGTCTTGACGAGATAAGAGTTGCCCTTACTTCCACTGGCGAGAGATATGAGTTGCATATAATTTGGTTTAGGGTTTAAAGTTTAAAGTTTAAGAAGATCCAAGAACCAAGAGACAGATAATCAACATTCTTAAATCCTTCAACCATCTGCTCTCCAATATCAACACATCGACTATCGACCCATCGACTATCGACTATCAACACATCGACACATCGACCTATCGACCTATCGACCCATCGACCTATCGACCCATCGACCCATCGACCCATCGACCCATCGACTATCGACACATCAACAATCAACTATCGACCCATCGACTTATTAAGATAAAAATATAAAAAGTAATTCGATTATCACATGAAATTCTTTATTTTCCCTCATGTCAAAAACACTCTGTTTACACAATGGACGTATTTACGGCCCGCAAGGTTTGCAGGATGCAAGCGCGATCGTTATCGAAAACGGGATCATTCGCTATGTAGGCGATAAAAACGGCTTGAAAGCTTATATTCATGGAGAAATTGAGCTGATCGACGTAGGTGGCAGAATTATTTTTCCCGGCTTCATCGATACTCATTTGCATCTGACCGAATGGTCGCAACAGCAGGAATATATTCAGCTTGGTGATTTTAAATCTTTGACAGACGTATTGGAATGTATTCAATCTGCAGCTGAAGGCAGATCCTGGGTCTTGGGCGGCGGATGGAATCAGAACAATTGGGACGAAAAAAGATTTCCGCATCGCAAAGACCTTGATATCCTTGAACCGGGTGTAAAAGCTATATTTTACAGCAAAGACCTGCATTCCGCTTGGGTCAATGAAGCGGTGATCGAAAAATTTCCTTTTAGTGATGTGTTAAGAATGATGCAAAAAGGTTTTGTAAAGAGAGATCCTGATGGACGACTGAACGGGATCATCAGGGAAGAGGCCATGGAGATCCTCCTTGAGCCGCTCTTAAAAGATCATGTTGCTTCCATTTTTACGAATCCGATTTTCAATTTTAAAGAATTTTATAAGCATGGCATTACATCGGTGCATAGCATGGAGCATATGGAGCATTACCGGAAATACCGGGCACTGTATCAACATGAACATCATCGCGGTTTGCGCCTGGGAATGTATATTTATCATTCGGATAGCGAAAAAGTCTACGAACAGGATCTGCGATTCGGTTCCGGTGGCGATTGGTTACGTTTTTATGGGATCAAACTTTTTGTGGACGGCGCATTGGGAAGTCAGACCGCCTGGATGCGCGAGCCTTATGAGAATGCAGAACATAAGGGCAAAAAGCAGATGCATTCGGATGAACTTAAAAATGCTATTCTTCGCGCAGAAGCAAAAGGTTGTGCCTTGAGCATTCACGCACTCGGTGATGCGGCCGTGGAACATGTGCTTGATATTCTCGACATGATCGGACATGAACTTCGTGTTCCACTGCGTATTGAGCATGCTCAAATACTTGATGAAGAGCTGATAGAACGACTGAAAATGAAGGACTTACACCTCTCAGTTAATCCGGCTCATCTACCTGATGATAAGGCGGTTGCTGAACTTCATTGGGGTGAAAGATCACGTTATGCCTATGGTTATAGATCTTTAAAATTAGCTGAAATTCCTTTTGCTTTCGGGTCGGATGCACCGGTGGAAGACATCCATCCCTGGAAGGGCATTCATGCCGCAGTTCACCGGCGTGGAACAGGTGAAAGACAAGCATGGTATCCCGATGAAAGTTTACGCTTGAGTGATGCTATTCATGCTTATACATATTTTGGTGGTGTCATCTCGGGGATGAATGAAAAAAAAGGTGTGCTTTCTCCGGGGTATCTTGGCGATTGCTTTATATGCTCACAGGATGTTTTTCTAGATGGAATTGATGACTGGCAAAATATTCACTCGCTACTGACCGTGATCAACGGAAAAGTCGTATATAATGAAATGGAAACGGATTGAGAGAATACTTTAAACATACGTCCTCACTGCTTTTCGGAGTGATCATCAGTATTCCGCTGGCGATCTATTATGAAATCTCCATGCTTTTGGCAAATCGCGGAATGGAAGCTGAGGTGAGGAATGCGGCTGATGTCTTGTTCAAACGGATATTTGAGGGCATCGGTTATGACGGTCCTTTGGCCGGTGTGGTTATGTTCGCATTATTATTTATTATTGCCGCTATTGCTCAGGGAGCACATAAAGAGAAGACCGGGATCAAGATCCATTGGCATTATTATCCCGTATTGATCGCAGAATCAGCTTTATATGCCATGTTACTCTTTGCCTTGATGGCCATTTCCATGAACGCCATGGCGCCTGCATTGGCACTATCACCCATAGATATAGGTTATTCTCTGGGGGCAGGTGTCTATGAGGAACTCCTTTTCAGGGCCTTATTATTGAGTGGTTTGCTCTTTATTGCAGACAAGATACCGGGTAAAACGACGATATGGAAGATCATTGCCGTTCTGATCTCCGCTTTGCTTTTTGCGGGCGCGCATTATATTGGAGCTGCGGGAGATACTTTCTCATGGATGAGCTTTTTGACCCGAAGTCTGGGCGGGCTTTTATTGGGATTTGTCTTTATGCTGCGTGGACTTGGAGCCGCCGTTTATACGCATGCGATCTACGATATCTACACAATTTTATTATAGAAGGAAATTGAAATGAAAAAACTGTTGATTATGCTATGTCTGATCGTTCCACTTTTGGGACAAAATCTACAAATTCACTATGAGTTTCGGGGCGATAAACAATATGTTACCTCCACTTTGGAACAATTTACGGGTGATAAGCTCGGATTAACCTATTGGTTTCTTTCGGCTGCTTATACTGATCTGAATGGCGAAAGTAATCTCTTGAATGGTAATGCTACTTCAATTTATGGTGAATTCTACCGTTTTTTCAATATCCCGAAAACCGATGATTTAATGGCCGGTGTACAATATGCAGACGGATTTATGATCTATAATTCCACAGTCCCGGGGCCTATTGATGACCAGGAATATACATTCGGCACATCTTTTCATCGTTATTGGATGGCCGGTTTGGCCTACAATGTACCGATCGGTAAAATGCATGTATTGACCAGTATTTGGGGGAAAGTGAAACAGGGATATCAATTTGACTGGCAATTAACACTGGCTTGGGGACATAATTTCGCCAATGACAAACTGACTTTTAACGGCTTTTTTGATGTATGGGGTGAAAAACCCCTGAATTCGCCCACAACACCCTATAAGCTGGTTCTTTTAACGGAACCTCAGCTCTATTATAACTTCAATCCGCATCTTGCTGTGGGAGTAAAAACACAAATATCGGTTAATTTTGAATATGGTCATGACGGGGAATTGAGGTTTGCACCGACTGTTGCTGCTAGATGGAATTTCTGAAATACCTCACACAAAGGCACTAAGTACACAAAGTCACAAAAATAAAATAATAACGTGTCATCCCGGAAAGATTGCCGGTGGCAATCTTATCCGGGATCTCATATTTTGTGCGTAAGAATGAAATGCATGGCGTAATATAAAATCAATTAACCCTGACGGATGGAGGGGTTAACCAATATATAGCCCGGCATGAAATGCCGGGTTATTGATATTAAAACAACAACAACCCTGAGCTTGTCGAAGGGTTGAACTTAGCGGCTAATGTTAATTCAAAAATAGTTCAACCCCTCCATAAAGTCGGGGTTGTATTTGAGAGAAAAACAATAAACCCGGGATTTCATCCCGGGCTATTATCTATTCAACCCCTCGACAAGCTCGGGGTTTGTATTTAATGCACAGTTAAAAGCATTAATAATTCTTCTTAGTGCCTTTGTGAACTTAGTGCCTTCGTGTGAGGTTCTTATATTTCTTTTACAGGCAAACTCGGGGTACTATATTTAACGCTCGGTAAAAAGCATTATTAATTCTTCTTTGTGGCTTTGTGTACTTAGTGACTTTGTGTGAGGTCTTATATTTCTTCCGGTTTAACCATCAGATCTTTTTCGTACAGAAAATGAACCTTACCGGGCGGCATGCCTTTGCGTTTGCTGACGTATTTCCGTTCCGTACAGACAACCGTAACCAATGAACTATGTTTTTCATCACTATAACGAGCGGCCAGTGCGGCGGCGTGTTCAATGATATGTTTTGGAACATCTTTCTTACCGTCTTTTTTAATGATCACATGCGACCCGGTACTGTGCCGCGTGTGCAGCCAGACATCGGTTTTAACGGCATGTTTAAAGGTCATATCATCATTATCGCGGGCAGAACGACCGACCCAGATGCGCCAATTATCTTTGGTGATCACTTCACGATACGGTCGTCGTTCCTGATCGGTGGAAGCAGCTTGTCCAGCCTGTTTCAGGATATTGGCATGTTCCTTTTTCCAATCGCGTAAGGCTCGGTAGTCCTTTATTTCTTCAAAAGATTGGTAATAAGTTTCCCAGATCGCGTAATCAGATTTCAATTCCTTGTGACGACTTCGGTTTTCTTCACTACGCGTTTCGGCATTTCTGGCCTTTTTATAGTAATCGTCAATATTTCCGGTGATACTTGAGGCTTCTTTAAGATCTACCTTTGAAGGAAAAAGCTCGTTTTGATACATATCGGGTATGTCAAAGATCTCGCTATGGGCAGGGATCATATGTCGGCAAGCAGAGAGCGTATCGGCAAAATATCTGTATTTATTGGCTCGTTTTTCCATTTTACCGTCATCTTTGGTATCCTGAAGCTTTCTTTGAATATCGTTCAACTTTTTGCATAGCAGTCCCTGAATATTCTTGTATTCCTGATGAAATTGTCCTTCAGAGAGATGCGTGACGACAAATTTCCGATAATTGGCATAAAATTCATCGGAAGAATAAGCAGGGTCTGTCGCGGAAAGAACAAAACGTCCGCCCATTTCTTGTCCATTGGACTTATCGATGGTTTTCAGAATAAGATCATACCTGTCCGTTCCGTAGATATCGGCAGCATTTCGTTTCCAATAGGGAGAGAAACGGGGATCATCCTGCAAATTTGAATATGATCGATCGTCATGTACAGAAAAGAGCTCAGGGTCTATCGTGACCTTTTTCTTGAAATAGTCTTGCTTGTTTTCCTGCTGATAAACCACATTGCCCCGATTAGAGAGGAAGAGGATGAACATATCTGATCCGTTCGTAAAATGAAAGCGCATAATGCGTTCGCCAGGTAGCATGGAGATATTTTCCACTATTGCACCTTCCAGAGCAGGGAAAATTCGGACACTGTCCTTCTTGATCTGCATAGGTGCAGATGCCTGAAGCATAAACTGGAATGGTTGTCCAAGATGCACTTTCAATGGTGCAAGATCACGGAATTGTAGCCACAACTCATTTTTTTCAAACGTAAAGCAGCGTTCCAATACGGTATTGGCGTATTGCCCGTTAAAGTATTCCGCGCATTTCTGAAGAGTGAACCAATTGGTAATCATGCCTGAAGATAAAGTAAAAAGGCAAAAGGCAAAAGGCAAAAGAGAAGTAAAAAGTAAAAAGGCGTAAGATGATTGTTGACCATAAACATGTAATTTTAAGGTACTGTAGGGGCGACTCTGGAGTCGCCCGGGGAAGTATTGGTTAAATAAATCATAAGTCGTGAGTTGGCTGGAGAATAAAATGCAAAAAGCTCTGCTTTTTGCGCCTATTACCCCAAAAATATGTAGAGACAGGCCATGGCCTGTCTAATCGTGAGGCGGATATGGTCGGCAAGCTTAAGTCCCGTAGGGACGATAGCTTTGTAGTTGGTCGGTCTAATATGAATCATAAGCTCCGTAGGAGCGGAACAGATATTTCTCCGCCAGCATGCGTGAGAAGCGGAGAGGAGGAGAAATGAATTTCGAATATTGAACAAAGAACGCCGATCTGGCGGTTCAACTTATGACTTATGGATAAACTAATTTTATCAATTTATTTTTAATATCGTAAATCCATATTTTGCGAAAAACACTCTTTTCGAAATTTTCTTCAATAATTTTAATTATTTCAGGTAACCAATATTTTTCAGTAATATCAATATTTTTATCATAATATGCCAGTAATTCAATTGGGTAATCCGAAATATATTCTCTGTGAAGAAGTTTATCATTAATTACTTTATTCCCAATTTTATATGGATCTGTAACCCCAGCATATTCTATTGAATCAAAAAATGGACCATTTTCCAAACCTCTAGAAATTGAAATATACTTAATATATTTTTTAAATTTTCTTATGGGAAAATGACCCACTTTATTCACCATATTGGGATTGTTTAATTTTTTAAGTACTTTTGGTATTATTTTTTTTCTTACTTTATATGTGTATGGTTTTTCAAAAAAAGGAGAAATCATTGCATCCATAAATAACTCTTTAAATTTTTCTTTGATTGAATTCTCTAAATTATCATAAGATTTTTATAGTAAAACTTTTGTGTTTAATTTCAACATTAAATTTGAATACAATCCATTATCAACTATCTCAACCAATTCAAAAGCAACTTTTCCAACTCCCTCAATTTCACTCAAAATATCGGGTTGAGGTGGATCTACACACTCAATACTTGAATCCCTAATTAGTAATCCAGAATTTATTGCGAAATAAGTAAAAACTTCTTTTTCTCTTTGTGCTTTTTTATTTAACATTACTATTAAATTCTATCTTTTTCAATTTATCATATGTTGTGGCATATTATTACTCACTAATGGTTATTAGCAAAATGAAAGTGCAACACTAAAGAGGGTGTTGCATGAAGCAAAAAAGATGTTTAAATTATCAAAACAACAATCATCAAAATGAAGAAAAACGTCATGATCAAAAAAAACTTATCGC
>Ga0222658_1000200_pt1 | contig 36896 bp, 54 predicted proteins | sample AntAcemetagen476_FD_179830 | JGI IMG/M metagenome (GOLD analysis project Ga0222658, IMG submission 179830) | Saline water microbial communities from Ace Lake, Antarctica - #476 | ecosystem: Environmental > Aquatic > Non-marine Saline and Alkaline > Saline | place: Antarctica: Ace Lake... | reverse complement strand
TTTTAATTTCATCTCAAAATCCAAATCTAAACATCTTTTTTCTAAAGCGTCATAGCATTTTACCTACTGGCTCATTTTCTTCTTTTTGTACTACTGATAGTCCACCCTCTTTTGAATGTCTATTATCTGCTAATGAAAATCTAACATCTGGTGTTAAATTATCTTCTCTCGTAATCTTTCTTTCGTTCATTTTTATGAACTCCTTTTTGTTTAAACGTCTATTGTCTTTTTACCAATTTGCTTATATTTTACTTTTTCAAGTATTAATACTACTTTATTTAATGCAGCTGTAATATTTTTTGCTTCATTACTCTCTAAACCTTCATCATATTCACCGTGTGATAAGTCAAATGATATACTTTCCTCAATTAATTCAGCATGTTCTAGAAGTTCAAGAATTGCATCTTTAATAGTGGTTCCTTCTCTAAGTAACTCTTCTTTAATTAGTTTCTTTAATTCACTTTTCATCATATTCAATTATAATTTTATTTTTAAAGTCAATTGCATCAACAAAATATCCCAAGTCAGGAATTTTATATTCTCCACCATTTTCTGCATGTTGTAGTTTTCAATTATTTTTTTCATTTAATTGATCAAAAATTAAGCAAGCTGATGGATTATAGTTAGGCATCATTTGACCTTTTTGTTCTTCAATTCTATTAATGGCGGTTAATCTTTGTTTCTTTTTAGTGCTATTTGTATGTTTTAAGCCTACATGCGATTCAGACATTCTTTTTCTACATTCATCTGAAAATGGGGCTCTCTTTTTTCCTGTTTTAGCAAGAGATATTTTTTTGTTATGCTCCTCTGAATATATTCTGCCTTTGTTAGCTTTACTGAGTTTCCGTTTTGTTTCTTCAGAGCATTTTGTTCCCTTGCGTGATTCACTTATTTTTCTGTTATGCTCTTTTGAATAGACTCTACCCTTATAAGAGCATGATTTACACTTACTATTTAAGCGTTTAGCAGTAGTTAAATCTCCTCTATACTTGTAGTGTTGAACACAATCGCATTCAGGACAATTTTTAACTCACATTAAAAAAGTTATAGTTGAAAGTATCTGTTGAGTATTAATCCAATTTCCTCATGAAGAGCTTGAAGTCTAACAGATGAGTTCTTAACTTCAGCATATGTTTTAATAAAATCAGCACCTTTTTTCTGTAATTCTTGCTCGTTCTTTTTAATTGTTACTTTATCAAACCAATCATCATCTTCCATGACCATATGATTTTTTGATTCTTTTAAAATTCCGCCCATTAAGTCACCAATATCGCCAAACTTTTCATATATTCCTTCAAGCATTTCATCAATATGTCTATATGCTTTGGCTATATTTTGAGCACCTTCTAGAGTTCCAGATTGTCTTTCGGTTTCTTTTGAATGATATTCAGCAGCTGAATCTTCCATCTCACCTTCAAATATGCTTACGATTTCGTTTATACTTATTTTCTTATCTTTCATTTTTTAATAATTTCTTCCCTTTATGTGTATACATACATTTTATATATATATCATCCTAGTACCTGTTTTTGGTTTAAAGTTTTTCTTAACCATAACTGTTATAATAATTAAATCAACAATCCCAAATTCTTTTGATTGAAGCTTACAGATTAAATTTAAGTCACTTATCTTATCATGAATTAATATATCATCTCCTATATCTAATTTATTAAAAACTAAATATTTCGTTATCTTATCAATTGCTTTCTGTGCTGTCTTAATTATATCTTCATCAGTAATTGTTATATTAGCATGTCTATCTTGTCTATCATCAGCGTGTTGAGTTTTATCAATTTTTATTCTTATTTCAATTTTTTCTTTGAAATTACTTATTACATTTTCAGCAAATGCTTTCTTTTTAATAATATTTAATAAATTCATTTTTTAAATTAAAAAATTAACCCTTTGGTGTATGTTCATATCAACTTGCATGAAATGATATAAAATTATCTGCTGCAAGAGATGTCATTCTTCTTATATATGTTGTATTTCTTGCAAGAATGATTTCGCTCTCTCTAGTTGTACCTCCTCCTAATTTATTACTTCCTCAACTTGCTTGTGAAATTAAACTTCCGCTATCTGTAATTAGCGGATCCATAAGTAATGTACAGTCACTTGTATTTATACTATTTCTATTATTATTAATTGGAGTAACACCTGATCCACCAGAGATCCCGCTTCCACTTTCTCAAAACTCAATAGTAACACCTTTAGTACTTGAAATATTATATAAAAGATGACATTCCTTTTCTGAATCTGGTGTTGTAAGTGCCATTGACATTGTTGCAGCACTACCAAGTTCAATATAGTTTTCTATATAATAATGTGAACCTCCATGAATTTCGTGATGGTAATATTCAATAGTCTCCATTGCATGAGTACTGCTATCGAGTCTCATCGCTCTAGTTTCAGTATCACTTATTTTACCATTAATTGTACTTATATATGTCATTTGTTAGTTTTTCCTTCTTATCTTATGAATCATTCATCTACACCATTAGATTTAAGCGTTATTGCATCTCCATCACCAGAAATAACAATTGATGAAGAGTTATTTGCTTTTTGACTTCCTGACGCATTGACTGTGACATTGTATAACGATGCACTAAATGAAACATCTCCCACATTACAAGTTCATCCTGCTGGTACATCTGAAGCATCAAATAGTTGAACCGAGCAACTATTAGCTGAAGTATCAACATCAACATAATAATCTGTAGTTAACAAATCATAAGTATCAGATACTTCAGTATTGGCAAATTGATTATTTCACTCTCAACTACCAGACTTAGAAGTTAAATCGCTTGCAGCTGATTCCCAGCTACCAGACTTAGAAGTTAAATCGCTTGCAGCTGATTCCCAGCTACCAGACTTAGAATTAACATCTGTTATTATTAATTCCCAGGAGCCTGATTTACTTGTTAAATCTGCCGCTGCATCAGTTCATGATCCTGATTTTGATGTCAAATCAGAAGCAGTATCATCTCAACTACCTGATTTTCCTATTAAATTTGTTGCATTAATAGCACTATTATCTCAACTTTGAGATGTAGCTAATACCTTGGTTGTTATGCTATCTATTTGCGTACCCGTATGGGTTGACTTATATTGTGCCATTTATTTTTTATTCCTATGGTTCTACTACATTAATATCTTCACTATCAACTGTTAAACATTTCTCTAAATCAGACATATATAAGGTGTCGTATCCAACTGGTACAAGTTCAATTATCATTTTATTTAATGATATTAATCCGATTCCTAAGCTTAGTGTCATTTTTAGTTTAAGAATTTTCCCTTAAAAATGTTCCAGCACTAACTATCTTCTTCGGTGAAATTTTATTAGGCGTATTTGTGCTAGTATATACAGTATGTATTCATTCAACAAGATATCTTTTGCTATTTGACATTCTTAATAATAGATTACTTAATAGTTTAACTTCTTGAGAATCTGTTATTTCTTGATAAGCCATTTTTTATGATAATTCAACAAGTGTCATATTTGGCTCAAATTCTATTGTGTCCGTATCTGTAGCTATTCCAATTATTTGAACGTTTGCTCCAGTTGCTCCAGGAGCTGAACCCGAAATTGAGCCAGATGCTGAGCTAGATTCTATGTATAAGAAAGCTCCAGTTGTAAAACTAAAGCTACCTGTTTTTGCATATCCTCTTCTTAAAAACTTACCTGTTGCATCTGTAGCAATATTTTCTACTGCTAAATATAGAGCAGGAAGTTTTAACGAACTAGATGCATTTGCAAGTGAAGCACTTCCATTTGTATCAATATAGCACAAGTCTCCAAACTCTATTGTTTCCCCTGCTGCTTTATTAATTACTGTACCACAATAACCTCCGTCTGGAAGTAAACTGTCAGTGTATTCTATGCTTCCTGTTTTAGAGGTTATATCATTTGTTACATCTTCTCAAGATCCTGATTTTGATGTCAAATCAGAAGCAGTATCATCTCAACTACCTGATGTAGCTAGTAATTTAGTTATAGTTGCGTCTAATTGTATACCAGTATGTGTCGAAGTATATTCAGCCATAATTTATTTTTTAATTTTCCTTTTTGTTCTTAATCTACTTTAAATGCACAAATAATACCAGATGTTAAATCAATATTTGTAAAATCACCATATATTACTATTCCTGCAGGTACTCCAATTCCGCTTAATTCTGTAGCAGCCAAGTCGTGACTTGACCCTTCTTCATTATTTTCATCAATCAGTTTTGAGAATATTGTATCATTTATTATTTGTATTGCAAAATAGTTTCCAGTCACTTCAGCGTCTCCTGAAACAATATATTTTGTACTACAATTTGAACTCATTGACATATTAAGCATTTCCGCTGTTGTTCTCATCTCTTCTCTTCCGGTCATTCTTGTTATTGACATAGTTTATTTAACTTTTCCTACCTTACTATCAGATCTACCATCTCCTTTAAACACTATTCCTTTTTCATCAATTCAATACTCTACTTCTTCATTTTTTTTAGAAATATAAAGTGGATATCCATTATCGTCATAATCATCAAATGATAATGTATTATCACCGGTAATTTTTTTTAACTGATTAGTAAATTTTGAAGGATTTTCTTCCCCTCAGTTTATTATTTCTGCAATTATTTTTTTTACTATTTTACCTAATTTCATTGTTTTTAATTTTCCTTGTTTATTTTTCTCCGTTTTGTATTCATTCACTTCAAACATTAATTGCATTTTCTAAAGAATGTCTATAGAAAACAACAGATCTTGATAAGAATGCTTCGTTTAAATTATTAATTCTACCACCTTTATAATCCTTTAAGTCTCTTAAATATTCTGATGTATATTTAGTATGACTTTTCTTAAAGAAAAACTTTACAAATTCAGAATATCCATTTTCGTTAGCTTCACGTTTAAATGTATTAATCGAAATTTTAAGCTCTGAGTCAATAGTCTCAATTGAAGTATTATTAAATCCAATTTTTTCAATTCCAACAAAAAAATCTCTCATTGCTTTAGCTTTTATTGTTATAAAGTCATTGAAATTATTTGGTGATCAATTTACAGCTTCATTTTTAATATTATCAAGTATATTATAATAATCTCTTCTTGATGAATATTCTTTTGTTATTGCACTATTTTCGTCAACTTTTGTTAATAGAGTCGCATGTGCTGCATTATTACGCTTATCAAGATCATCTATCTTGTCAATAATCTTTTTACTTCCTGAACTATATTTTAGTCATAAGCTTATAGCTGCAATTAGAAATGTGCCAAGTGTACCAATTAGGTATCAAGTATTTTTATCAAATATTAAATTTGTTATTAATTCTGGTATGCTACTAATCATTTGCATGGTTTATTTCTTTTAAATTTCCTTATTTTTATATTAATTTTAATATATTAACTATAGTATTGTTTATTTCTTTTAACTTGTCATCATTAGCATTTGAATGATCAACACCTTCATTAACTTTTTCATCCATAAATGCACCATAAGTTGAAGGATTGCTTACAAAGTCTCAGCAAATGATTTCAAAATCATCTTGCACTTCAACTGAGCCTGCAGATTCTTTAACAGAACCTAAACCTCTTGAAGATATACCTAATCTTATATTACTTTTGAAAAGCTCTTTTAATATGTTACCTGCTGGAGTACTTAATACTTCAATCTTAGCTCATACTTCATTATTATCTCACCACAAGTCAAGTATTTGATGTGAAGTATTTTTCAATTCAACAACTGATGTATCTGGATGATCAAGTTCACCTAAAGCTCTTCTCTCTTTAATGAAAGTTCCTTTATACTTGTCTACTTCTCTTAAGAGAACGTCTTTCGGGTATTTTCTTCCATTTTGATTTTCAGTATCAGCTTCTTGAACTTTGCCTTTAACGATTAGTCTACCACTATTTTTTTCTAGCGATTCATTAATTTGTTCTGGTGCAATGTCGAAGGGGATAGTATCTATTAATAATTTTTTATTTTCCATTATAATTGTTTCTCTTTCTATTTTACTATACATCAATCAAGATGTCTATGAATCATATTTTCTTTTCCAACAAAGCTTCCGTCTGATAAATACAAAGAAGCACCACTTTGAGTCATAATATGATTTCTAAGAACATATTTTACTTTATCATATTTTAGTTTTAAACTTCCTACTATTGCTCTACCTCAGCCATAGCATATCTTACTTCCAGTACATACATTCTTTTCGCTTATGCCGAGCTCTTTTAGAAGATGAATTTCTTCCCTAATTAATTTCTTTAGTTCAGTTCTTTTCATTATAGTTTAATTTTTTTACTTAGCTTTAGTATACTTCTTTTCTAATTTAGCGTCGCCAAGTATATGATCATTAAATATTTTTTCAGCTTTAACTTTATCATTCTTTCCTTTAGATGAACCGAATATATAGTCTAGAAAAGTATCACCACGAATCACTTGCATAGTTTTATAAAAATCAAACTGGACTTCTTCATTTATCTTTCCATCTTTTCCACTCTCTGAGTTTGAATTTCAATTCTTATCTATATATGAAAATAGCTTTTTCTTTTTTTCATCGCTGATGTTTTCAATATTTTCAATATCAATACCAAATTTCTTACATGCAGTTTTAAAGAATGTTTGATATTCTTCTTTTGCTTCTCTAATTATTTTTCTAATTGTACTTTTTTTAATTTTCATTTAATTTTTTCTTTACATCCATGTAGTTCTTTTTTTATAAAGATCAAAGTATATTGAAGCTATCTCCATACGTATAATTTTTTTCAACTTAGCTCAATCCTGCTCATTAATTTCTTCCTTAACAAGCAACGGATCATAATATCTTTTTTCTTTTTTCTTTTTTTTCATGTCTTTTCTCAACACGGGATTTTTCTTTTTAAATGCTCCAGGAGTATTAAACTCTTCACTACCTGCAGCGGTACCTGTAGTAGTTATCTCGATTTGTAATATTGCGTCTTTAATGATATCTTTTAATTCTTTTCTTGTCATAAAATTATTTAATATTTTCCAGTTTGTCAACTAGCTCATATAGATATAGCAGAGCGGTGAATTGTTTATCTTTTACGACGCGACCTTTCTTTAAGCTACTTAGTTGTCTATTTAATTCAGAAAGTTTTATTTTGGTTACTTCGTCATCTATTTTAGAAGAAGAGACTATACCCTTAATTTTTTTATTTATTCTAGTTACTTCTTTATTAACATATTCTCTTAATACATCTACATTAGAAAAATTATTGATATAAATTTTTAATAAACTTTTTTGAGCATAGTTCATATCACCATACTTACTATTAAATTTTTCTATCAATAGCTTATACGTTAACAATTGAATGTCTTTATCCTGTTTCTTGTATTTCTCTAATATTTTATTATCATTCTTCATCTTATTAATAAGAGAGCTTTTCTTTACATTATCATTCATAATAAATTCAATAATATTGTATCGAGATTGCACCATATCTATCGGACTATAACTTATGGACTCATTAATTTCCTGCTTTACAGTTCCTTCAAATAGTTTATATGTTGATGCTAAAACTTTATAGCTATCGATTGGCATTTTAAAAAACTGATCAATATCAAAGCGTTTTTTAATTTCGTTTATTAAAGAATACTTGCTTTTTTTGAGAATACGTTCATTAAGCTTACTCCTGTTACCTAGCACTTCATCAATATAATAATTTATTTGATTTTCTGTTTTCTTTGCTAGGTCATCTCCACCTTTAAGTATTAGGTTATACAATTGAAGCTCTTCACTTAGTATTGAATTTTTCGCAAAATATTTCTTAAATATCGACAGCGCTGCAGACTTTTGATTTTGCATTACATCCATAGTTATTTGTCTTGTTAGAAGCTCACAAATTAACCCTGTATTTTTAAACTTAGAATGTTTAATTTTTTTCATTTTTCTCTCTCTTATATTGTTATGTATTATATATATAAATACTAATTTTTTTAATAAATTATTTGTTTATTATTTGTCTTATTGATAAAGAATAAGTCTATTTTTTCTAAAGAAAGTGGACTATTTCCTTTATATTTATGTCTAGTCGCTGCTGTATTAAGTCCCATTCTTTCATCTTTACTAAATAGCTCATCTGCTATTGAATCTTTCTTTTTCAAATAGTCAGCAGGATTTTTATTTTCATCCTTGTCATTGTCTTGATCCTCATTTGAGTCATTATTATCTTGATGTTGACTTGGATAAGCTCCAAATTCATCTTCATCTCCAACTTCCTCTTTTACAGGATCTTCTCCGTCATTTTCAATTGTATATAATCTATATTTTCTTTTCTTATCCATAACGAGTTTCTTGCGATTCTCTTTAACTTCATCTTCTGAAAGTCCTAATATTTTTTCATATATATAATCTTCACAAAGCATATCAATATCTTTAAGAGATGCTACTAAACTAGCTCTTCTATCTCATATTTCAATCTTTTCTTCTTCATATACAAGTGACGGGCTAGTTAATTCTAAATCAAAGTCAACAAGTGCATCATCTGTATACCCCTGACAGTATAGATGAATAGTAGCTATTTTATATAATTCCGAGATAGTAATTTTTTGTATTCTCTCAATTGTACGAGCAAATCTTAAGTCCATCGCTGCAAGAGTTGCTTTACCTTCAATATCTTCTTCATAGTTTAAAAATGCTTTTGGTATCTTTAATCCAGCCATCATCTTATTCCTAATATATTCAATATCATCAATTGTATCAAATGTAGTTCCATTTAAAGTTTCAATTGAGGTTCCGGTATCACCGCCTCTAACTGGTAAAAAGAAATCTTCAAGCATATTTTGAAGATTAAATTTCAAATTATATTCACCAGTTGTTGGATCGATATATGGTGCCTTCTTCATCTTATTAATAACTTCATTCATATATGTATCAATATCTTTTGGAGGTATATTACCAATGTCGATTTTGAAGACTCTCTTTTCAGGTGCTCTCATAATTCTATGAACCATCATTGCGTCTTCCATAAGACTTAATTGCTTCCAAGGTTTTCTAGCTCCTTCAATCATACTTCGTCCATATGGAAAATAATTTGAATCAGTAAACATTCTAAAATGAGCAACTTGGAAATTCATTAATTTATCACGAGTATTACCTAATAATGTAAAATAATAATCTTTAGGATTGAGAGGATCTTCACCTTCAACTCTCTGAATATCATATACAGAAACTGGTATAACGTTAACTACACCATATTCATCTTGTATATCTAATTGTAAGAAGGTGTCTCCATACTTACACATATTTCTTATTCAAGATCAAAGGTTAAACTCTATGTTTAAAATATCATAGAAAAGATTATTTAATATTTCTTTAATGTCGTTATTATCACTTTTGATGACTAGAAGATCTCCAGTCTCGTTTTCTGTAGTGGAATTATGAGTGTATAGTTTTCCTCCATCATTTGTTTCAATAGCATAAATATGAGTTTTTCCTGCATTTACTAAATCATATGCATCTTCAATATCAACTCTTTCAATCGATACTAATTGATGATTATTCGAATTGGCAAACTCTGAAAACGTTCTATAACCATTCTTATTAATTAAATAGTTAATATCTTTAGCAGTAACACATAGACTATTTGCAATTTTAGTTAAGTTTCTTTTTGGATTTTTATTATTAGCAATTAAATTATTTATCTCTTTTCTAATAATAGGCAATGTTAAACTACTCTTTTTTAGGTTGTCTTCAATATTAATATGGTTTCAGCATCGTAGGCTGTTAATATTAAACTTATTTCTAATTATTTTATTAATCTTATGTAATGTTTCAGTTAAAATATTATATTTTTTTTCTAACTCCTCACATCTCATACCGCTTTTAACATCAGATATGTATTGATTAATATCAACATCTTCTATTCTATTTTTATCAGATATTCACCTTCCGTTTTTGTCACCTGCAACTTTATGCCCGTTTTTATACATACCATTTTCACTTCCTGGATGACTATATATTTTTCGCAGCTCTTCATTTGTAAGAGAGGATCTAATATCTTTCATTGTTTTTGATCTTCTAAGACATCTTTTATCATACTCTTCTTTTGACAAATTCTTTCAGCTTTCTTTTACTTTCCTGCTTATTATTTTCTTCATTCGTGCAGCTTCTTTAGGATTAGCTCATAGTTGTTGATTAAAATTATGATGTAATAATAAGTGCTCATCATTTTCTAATCAAGTTAGATGCTCCGGAGAATTATTTAATTTATTAAATGATGCATGATGAACTGCACATTTATTATGTTCTATTGCTTCTCTTTGTTGTATTAATTCATCATTATTTCTTGCTACTATTCTATGAACAAATTCAAATTTATTATTATTTTTAATTTGTTTATATCCATTTAAGGGTCCTTTAGTATTAGAAATTCTCGTTGGCAATACTTTAAGTTTTTCTCCAATTTCCAAATCAGATGTTTTAATTAGATTTCCTTCAGCTGTAACTCAAATATGTTTATCAGTTGCTTTAATTTTTGTTCCATCGTCTAATGTTAATAAGTACATTTGCTTTAAGCCATTATTTGCAACTCGCTCACACTGTACTGGTATAAAGCTTTTTTTATTAGAATCTAATCCATAAATTCAAAAATTAGTATAATTCTCATCATGTAACTCTTTAATTGTTTTTTTACTACCATCTAACAAAGGAATTATAGTTTCTCCACCTAGACATTCATCTGCATAAATATCCAAAGCACTATTCAAGATTGGATCTTTTTCCATAGCCTCATAATCTTTAAATAATTCCTTTCTTTGAAACTGGAATAATCCACCTTGAGTTTGATCAATTAAATATCTTTGATAAAATCTTTTGTAATTATCCTTTTTTAAAGCCTGCTGGAATCTTTTTCCATCGGTATCTATTACTTTAAGACCTTTACCATCATTAACGTGTCTAACTATTGCATCTGAAGAAAATAATCTCTTTAATCCTCGTACAAAAGCCTTATCACCTCTCACTTTTTCTGCCATTTATTGCTTCCTTAATCTATGTTTTTTTAAATTTGTATTTTATTTATCTTATTAATAAATATAGCTAACTATAAAAATTCTTTCAAATCAATTTCCACACCAGTATAGCCAGTCTGCTGTATTCATGGATTATCTTTTGTATCTCCACCAGTATTTGTTCCTGAAAATATGTCTGTTTTATTGGTTGCATTTAGTGAATATTTAGTTACAGATATTCCTTCTTCAACAAGTTTAATTGCTGTGTCTCTTACTCATAATCCAATAGCAAAAGACATAACTAAATCATCATTATATCCACTACGTGCTTCAGCTTTTCCTGAGGTTTTTCATACGAAAACTGTTAATTCATCAATTAAGCGTTTTGAATGAATTCTGATAACTTCATTCTTATCTTCACAAACTCTAGTAAGCTTTTCTATTATCAAAGGTCTTGTTCTAGATGATGTTGTAAAGCCAGGTACTATAGATTTCTTTTTTCCCTTACCTTCAATTTCATATGCTTCTTTAAAATCTTTAGTCTTATCAACAACCTTAAAATCCTTTGCTGTATAATAAATGCTTGGATATTCTCTATCAATAATTACTTGAATTACTGCTCAACCAATACTAGCATTCTCTACTACTAACATGGCACCATTATATTCATGACCTAGACTAACTAGTAAATTTCCATAATCGGTGGTTCCCATGAGACCTTTAAATTCTGCTACTTGCTCAAGTGTTGCAATGTCTAAAACATGACATGCAGAATAATCTGACCCATCACCTCTAGCAACATCTGCAGCAACTAAATATCTTTTATTCGGATCTGGATATTCTCATATTCATAATCTTTCACTATAGCGCTTTTCAATTGGATCTATTACAAAATAATCTTCGATAATCTTCAATGTTTTCATATCAATAACTGTATTACCAGAAGATATAAAATCAGCATCACACTCCTGAGCAGCCATCTTTTCTCCAAGAGCAACAGTTTGTGCATCTCTTCATTTCTGATCTCTTTCTGGATGAACAGTTCAAGGAAGTCTAATGAAATTAAAATTATTTATACCAGCTTCAGCATCTGATCATGTTTTATGAAATCAATTTCCAACACCATTAGGAGTAGATAGTGCAATACATCTTCCTCCGGTAGCTAACGTTTGTTGTGTTGACGTCCAAATTTCGTCTACATGGGGAAGGAATGCACAGTTGTGACTGATAATACTATTTGTTAAGTATTTGTTTCCTTTTTCAACACCTAAGATATCGTATAGTTTGTTCTTAGATTTAGTATTGATAGTTTTATTAGTAACAGTTAGTTTGTTTATTATATCGCCAATATTAATATCTTTAATATATTTAAACTCACTACTTACTTGTATTTTATGATTCAAAGAGCCTTGTATGCTACTATCATCGCTAAATTTTAATGTAACTACACCTTCAATATTTTTTTCCATGATGCCTGAAAAATCACATCACTCTTCGCCGTTTCAAATTTCATAATCTGAGATGTTTTTAATTGAAAATTCTATATCACCTAGCTTATCTTTAATCATTTAAAAATTGTTTCATAGGACTTTTTAAACTTTGAAAGTAGCTATAGTCAATTTTATAAGCGTTGTCTTTAAATCAATTATTAGTTATTAATTGAAACTGATAATTATTTTTTATACATCAGGACTTTGCAGCTACAAACTTTAATTTATTTTTCTCATTATCGATATTGCTATTAGGTTTAACCTCATACAGTACTCTATTTTTTGAATCTTCAAAATCAACTATATAGCTATGCATCTCACCGTTATATTGATATGGAATACGAATATTTTCATAATTTAAATTTCTGTTTAATAATCAAAAAACAGTTTCTCAACTACTTCTAAAATTTTTTTTTGTTTTATTTTCTAGAACAATAACGTTATCTCAATGAGTTCAGCTATTAGTTATACACGGTGTAAATTCACCGTTTGCTATTTTTCTTTTCATAGTGGCAGAGATCTTTTTATGAGAATTTTTATAAACGTCTTTATATTTTTCTTTAAAAGCGCTACTTAAGTGAGTAATACTATTGCTTTTTGATATTTTTAACTTAGTCTCCTCACTGTGTCACGGTCTACCATTATTCTGTCTAGACTTAATTCTATTATCTATCTCTTTTTGAGTTTGCTTTCTTCCTGTGTTTTTTAATCGTATCTTTTCAATGATTTTTTGTTTTTTCTCATCACTATAGTTTGCTCAATGTGCTTTTTGTGCTTGCCGACACTTTTCTATTTTTCTAATTTTAACGCTTTCAGATAGTGCATTATTGACTTTTATTCCATTAATAGAAGAAAATTGACTAATACACTCCTTGCTCTTACATTTTTTTGATAGTCTCACTTCATTAGATAAATAATTTAATTTATTTTTTTTACAAAATGGACATAGCTGCGCTTTATCTCAGTCATTTTGAATATAAAATATTCTTTCTCTAAACGATACATTATAGCTATTTAAAAAGCTTGTTCCTTCAAGTATTGCATCATATACGTCTACAGTATTGTTTTTAGTATATCAATTTTTGTTACATGCTCAATGTATTAGTTTATTATTTTTGAAGATTATTTTAGTGATATCTTTATAGTTCATATTTTTTACTCCTTACTTATAAATATCACTTCTATGTAGCTTTTCAATATTTATTTTTTCTACTACACCAGTCTTTTTATTTCTAATCTTTATCTTTGTAGAGCTATCACAGCACTCATCAAGAATTAAAAGACTTAGTGCTTCTGAACGTCCAGCTTCTGGCGATGTAGCAATTGCTTTAATTTGTGAGCCGTTTACAAATCTTAAGCTCAATACATTATTTTCTACTGTCCTTACTCTTAATCATGATGGTAAGTTATCATACATAACTTTAACTTTAGTTACTATATTCTTTGCAACCTCTTGCTTAATTGCAATTATAAGAACATTTTTGTCTTCTTGAAATATCATTAACCATAAAGCATAGCCAGCAGTTAAAGTTGATATACCTAACTGCCTTGATTTAAGAATAATATTATAATCAAATTTTTGTAAATCAGTAAGTGTCTTTGCTTGAAAATCATATAAATCAAACTTTATTTTTCCACGAAGAGGATGCTGGATAAGACAGTAATTCTTCATGAAGTATACAGGATCTTCTGCACACTTTCGCTTTTCAAGTTTAATTATTTCTTTATAATCTATTTGTTCGTTCATGACTCTTTTATTTTTTATTTAATTCTTTTTAATACATTAATTAATTTTGGAATATCTGCCATATTAAATACTATTGAATTCATATTTCCATCATCGCTTTTCTGCACAATATTAAAATATTCAGGATGTTGATCGCTTACTTTAATAACAGTATCGTTCTCATCACCTATTGGTTTCCTTTTGACTTTTTCAGTTATGAGCTCTTCTTTGATTATTTGTATTAGTTTTTTCATCTTTTTATTTAACTATTATTTATTTTATTCAATTCCGCTTCAAGTTTCATTATGATTTTTACGTTATCATTAACATCACTATAGTATTTTTTAACAGCAGCTTCGTCGTTACTTTCAAAGACTTTTTTTGCGTATTTCTTAAATGAACTTTCACTAACTTTTTTTTGAAATTTTAAGTAGTGTTGATAAATTGCTTACCATGCTATGAACAAATTCTTTTTCTGTTGTATTAAACAGTTGCATTATATACTCTTCTTTAAGTAATTCTTCTCTAATAATTTCTCGTAATTCTCTTTTTTTCATCTTACTTTATTTCCTTTTTATTCAATTACATTCTTAACTACTCAAGAACTGCCAATTGCCATACTAAAACCTAAGATAAAATAGACGTCTTGGTCCATTTTCTCTCATCAAGTTTTTGGTTCTTTTTTATTTTCAAGTGCTGTTTTATATAATGCTATTTCTTTATCTTTATAATTTAGCTCTAGCGAATCTATTATTACTACTTGTTTATAATAAATCGATTGAGCTTCATATTGCTTAATTATCTCTATGTTCAACGAATCTGAATATTCTAGTTGTTTAATATGATTTGTAATGTTTAGTATTTCTTCTTCTGTGAATGGATAATATATAGGGTCAGCGATTAAGAATAAGAATGATAATAGGATTAATATTGTAATTAGCTTTTTCATTAGTTGCTTCAATTTTGTTTTTTTGTATAATTGGTTATCTTTTTTAATGCTGATTTTGAGACAATTGTATAGTTTGTGTCGTTGTTTCCGGAATATTTGGTATAATTTGGAACATTATACGAGCCATATCCAGCTTCTATTTTTTTTGTCTTTTTATTTATTAAAAAATAATCTGGATATTGTGGAGTTTCTCCTTTCTGAGATGCTAAAAATTCCTTAAATGTTCTTACTTCAAATGCAGCTTTTTTATTTGCATGAGGAAATGATTCTTTTAGTTTTTGTATTTCTTCTCTAATTATTTTCTTTAGTTCACTTTTTTTCATCTTACTTTATTCCTTTTCCATTTTAATTAATCTTGTATAATAATCAGGAATCTCTGCTAAATGATCTAATGCAATTCTTTTAGCTAGTAGCGGACAACTTGTATGTTCCATTTCTATCTTAATACCTGCTTTCAACTCTTCTTTATTTATATGTTGTGGTCCACTAGAATTATATGCACCTTGTGAAAATAAATCTGACATAATTGCGTATATTTCTGTTTCTAGTTTATGAGTGTCAATATTCATTTTCTTAGCGAGATTATGTATTTGATCATCATTAGGATTAAGAACTGTAGTAAAGAAGTCAATTAGTTTTTTACGAATTTCCATTCGATTAGCGTCATTAATTTCTTCTCGTATCAGTTGTCTAAGTATTGATTTCTTCATCTTGTTTTTCATCTTGTTTTAAACGCTTTTTCTTTTCTTCAGTTATCATTTTTTATTTCCCTATTCCTTTAAGATATTCAATTGCTTTATCAATTTCGGTTACTTCAGCAACTTTCATATTTTTTTTCCTATTGAGTTCATCTATTTTCATATTAGTTCCCTCAATATCTGCATCAAGTTCACCTTTGCTTTTTTCTAATTCTTTGATGTTATTTTCTATTTCTTCAATTTCATCAATTATTTTATCTACTTTTTTTTCTTTTGACTTTCTTGGGACAAAAATAAATGCAAGCGCTGCCAAAACTGCTGTAATTATTATTCATATAAACTTAAATATTTTTTTCATCTTTTCTATACTAAGCTCCCGTACCACTGCTCCATGATTTGACTAAAAGCATATACTTCATCATCACTCATTTTTCTTACTTCTTTTCTGGTTAAGGTTATAACCTTTGTCTTTAGATCTTTGGCTTTTGGATACTTGTCTTCAAGCTCGTACATTTCATTTCGAGATATTACTTCTCTAATTATTTTTCTTAGTTCTAACTTCTTCATATGTTTTATATCCTTTATTAATATACTTCTTTCTTGGTTGCTTCATAACCGGACTCAATCTACATTTTTCTGGTACTCAAGTTTGCTTAAAAAATTTATCACAAATAAGTTTCTCAACGAGAATATTATATATAGTTCAAGTTCATTTTGCTTCAACAGAAAAATTTGCATGAGATCCAAATGAGCCAAATCCGCCTTTAATATCAATATAAACTATTAGATTATTAAGTAGTTCAATATTTTTTAGTTTAGTGTTAAATTCTCTAATTTTATCTGTAAATCAAATTTTATAATCTGCAGTGTAGATATGAGGTCGTAGTACCGTTTCTTCAACATGCTTTACTTTAGTTTTTAGTTGAACTTCTTTAATAACTGTTACCTTATCAAACAGCTCAAAGGAATTAGGTTGATACTTTCATTTTTCAACATAACCTAATTCCTTTGCTTCTTCCAATCAATAAGTAAACGTTATTTCTTCTGCGGAATCAAACTTAGTGTCATTATATATAAACTTTTTTCGTGCCATTTACTTACCTCTAACTCTAATAAATTCAAAATTTGGATATAATTTTTCAATTTCTTTTTGTCTAACTATATCTTCCTTTTTTAATTTACCGTTTTTAAAATGATGCTTTTCATCATATTCAATAATTATTTTATTTTTAAAATCAATTGCGTCAACAAAATATCCGAGTTCTTTAATTTGATATTCGCCACCATTTTCTGCATGTTGTAGATTTCAATTATTTTCTTTATTTATCTGCTCAAATAAAATACATGCTTTAGAATTGTAGTTCGGAATGCATATTCCTTTTTTTCTTTTTATTTCTGCAATGCGAGCAACTCTACTTCTTTTTTTAATTTCTTCTGTTCTTACATATGTTATCTTTTTTGCAAAATTTGGATTTTTTCTATGGAACTCTAATCTAGATTTGCTAATTTTTTTCTTAGTTTCCTCTGAAAGCGTTTTTCCTTTATGAGAGTTGCTCATTTTTCTTTTAGTTTCTTCTGAGAATGGTTCTCTTTTTATGCCTTTATCTCAAGGCACATTACCTCTATTTGCTTCTGAAATTTTTCTTTTAGTTTCTTCTGCTCTTGGAATTCCTTTATTTCATACTACTCTTCCTTTTAGAGAAGCTTTCATATTTTCTATTCTTTCTTGAGAATGCTTTATTCCTTTTTTATTCGTTATCAATAAGATCTCTTATCTCATCAAAATATTTATCTGACATTGCTTTAAATATCTTTATACCCTCTTTACTTCCACTAGCAGAAAATAGCTTTCTAAGCATTAAGTATCCACCATCCATCTTATTTAGTGCCATATTTACCTTTGGATTGTCTCTAAACCTTTCTTGTCCAAATGGAGCCTCCTTCAAAGGCTTTGTAGTTATCACAGCACCTAATTCTTCTCTAATTATTTTTTTTAGTTCACTTTTTTTCATTTATTCTATAATCACTCTGCAAATGATTTCAACATTCTTGCCATAGTACTTTTGTCAAAGTTACGTTTTCCTTCGCTACCCATTAATTTATAGAGACTTAACATTTTTTGTGCTATAGTTTTGTCAACTTTCTTTCCCTGTACAAAATTAGAATCACCTTTAATAACTAATTTAAGTAGTTCTGATAATGTAAGTGTTTTGTTGTCTTTTTCGTTAATTACTTGTATTTCTTTTACTACTTCTACAATAATCTTTCTTAATTCTGTTCTTTTCATTGTTTTATAATTTTCCTTTTTTGTTTCCATAAATTTTTCCATTCTAAATGAAAGAATTTTTCTTCCATTTACAGTTGGTTGACCATGATCATCTGTACCAAATTTTTTGATGACTTCTTTTTTATTTTTTCATTTACCGGTAAATATTACATCGCCGATACTAACGTCTATTTTCATTTAGTTATTACTTACTTGAAAATTTACTTATTGCGTTTCCTGCTCCATAAATTAAAAATATCCATTTATTAAAATCCATTCACTGAGCTACGTCTGCTTTTCCGATTAATAGGAATGTAGTAATTGCTGCGAACAATACAACACTTCCAATCAATTTTCTACTTAACCAATTTACTTCTGAAAATTTCATAATTTTTTTTTATTTTCCTTCTTTTTTTATTTTATTTAAATACTCCTCTACTTCTTCTAAATTACCTTCATACTGTTTTTTAATTTGCTTAATTTTCTCAGGATTAATATCTCATTTTTCAATATCACCGCTGGAATTTTGTACAAATTCTATTTTATCTAGTACCAATAAGTATTCTTTTAGATACTTTTTTTGTGAATTCAAATATGAAACAATATTCTTTTCTATTATTTCTTTTGAATATTCTTTTCATTCTCCATTCTCAACTTTTAGTGAATGCTCTCTGGTTACACAATCAAGACATTTATTGTGAAAGTTTCACATTTTTTTGTCTAATTTTTTATTCATTAAATTACCACACTCTGGACAGAATAGTGGCATATTTGTTGTACTCATTTAATTTATTTTTCCTTTTCCTTTATAAAATCTAATGCTCCACTGATTAATTTAGGAATCAATGATTCTTTAATTTTATAAACAGAAAGAGCAACTTTCATTTTTTTTTCGGTATCTTTCTCTTGCTTAAAATCTTCACCAGATGATTTCTCTGCTTGCTTAAGTGCTTCAATATTATCTTTTCAATCTAGAAATTCTCAACCTAGCTGTAATGCTGTTTTTTTGATATCTTTAAGTCAAGCACTTGTTGCTGCTTTTCCTTTTAAATCTTTATAATTTGTAGGTGTTCTTTGTCCTACTACACCAGCGGGAAAATATGTTACACCAATTGTATGGCCACCATCAATATTATTTTCTATTCCATTTCCAATAATATAATCCATTATTTTTCAACCATGCATTAAAAATTTGTTTAGAGTATTTTTCTTGTAGTGATCAAACTTTTTATAATAAGTTGAAGGTCCATCATCTACATCTAAACCGGCAGTATCGCCTTTTGTAATTTCATTAATTAATTTTGAAACATCAATTGTAGAAAGAAAATGAGCATATAAATCTGGATGATTTTTCATATCTTTGTATTTATAATAATCCATAGCATCTTTCTTTTCTTTATCCGTCATATCTTTACCTTTTGAAATTATTTTATTAATCTGTTTATCTACAGGAGATAGCATGTGAGATACACCAGTGTCTTTTTTTGTTCTTTTAGCACTACCAGCATAGTTTCCTAGTGGTATTATTACAGATTTCCCTTCATATTTAGGACTATCTCAATAACCACTTTGAAATTTTTCTAAATATTTTCCGTTTTTATCTACTACTATTTCTATTTTTCATTTATTAAAATCTATCTTTATATCTAGTTTTCTTTCTTTTGCTTCTTTATTTAATTCTTTAATTCTTTGTGCCATCTTATTCTTTGGTGGATATTTTCAAAAAGTAATTATTTTATTTCTTGTTCAAAGTCTTCCAGAAAATTTAAATTCCTGCCTACCTTGTGGAACCTCATTATTATTGTTATAAGCATATCTTATTTCCTCATGCGTTCTTTTAGCATTACCGATATAGCATTTATTATCAGAAAAATTATCTCAACCAAACGGATACGCATCATCATAATTCCAGCGCATACGATCTTCTCCGGTTCTAATTTCATCCGGATTTTCTCTTAATAATAATTTTTTATTCGTTTTCAATTTATAATTCTAATTTTCCTTCGTTGATTAGGATTTTAATGCTTGGGAAATTACTTTTCCCATACTTCCTATGAAACTTTCAATGACAAGATGAACATAAGGTTATTCCATTTTCAAGTTTATATCTTAATGTTTTAAATCTACTAAATCCTCTAATATGATGTGCATTAAGTCTAACGTTTCTTCTTCTACATACTTTACACGTATAGTTGTCTCGTTTATAAACTGCTCTTCTTCATGTTATATATCTTCCATTTGTTCTTGCATGTTTTTCATGATTTCTTATTATTACTTCTTTAGGCGCTGTATTTAATTTTTCAATATTATTAATAATATTATTTAGCATATATAGTTTATTTTAAGTGCTTGTTGACATAGAAATTTCAGTTCCATTAAAATAACAATGCAAACCATCATCTTGCATTCATATCATTCCGTTTGCTTTTGAAAGACTGGTTGTTTCAGATGAGGGTGTCATTAATTTCAATACTCCCTGTCTATTTATCTCCATTACTGGAATACCAGATCCACTACATCAAATTTGCAGTGGTGCATTATATTCTTCAGATCCACTAACAACTAATGGAGATATTGAATTAGCTGTTGATCTAATTACAACTTGATTTTCAGAAGAGTCAACTATAAGATTAGCTGTATTATATTTTACATATTCTGATGAAGAGCTATAAGTAAAGTATTCTCCTGATGAGCTACCTATTGCAATATCACCAGATGAAGAAATAAACATACCAGCAAAGTCATCTATATCAGTATTTGTTGTTTTTCCAAATGCTATATATCCAAGTTTAGCAATTAATGATTCGTTACTCGAAAAGTACATACCTGGAATATAAAATGCGTCTTCAGTAACTGTTCATCCGCCGGAGCTGCCACCTGAATGCATAAAACTTGAACCGGTTGAAGTTATAATACGAGCATTAGAGCTAGTTGAATAATTTATACTTGCGCTATTTATTTCTACATCCTGTCCGGATATTTTAAAATTCTGAGTTTCTATTGAAGATGTACCTTCTAAAAAATAAATATATTCCTTAGTACTATCACCAATAGAAAAATCACCAGAGCCACTAAAATACATTCCATTAAACGTTGATAGATCATTTACAATTGAACCAAGAGAAATAAGACCACCACTTTGAGCAGATAAAGTGATCTCAGCAGTTGAAGATGTAAAATGAAAATCTTCAGGGTCTAATGACTTGACTTGATAAAAAGGTTTAAGTGGATTTGTATGCGTTACTGACATGACTTTAGCTAGTTATTTGATCTATAGCTTTACTCCCAAGCTTAGCATATTTTAATGCTTCTTTAAGATATTTTTCTACATATTTAAAATCTCTGTCAACTGTAGTTTTGCCAAACTCATTATCATATATTTTTTTTTGAATATCATTTTGAATTTGATACATATTTTCAATTGCATCAATTAACGGCTTCATAAAATTTTCACCATGATATTCTTTCAATAAGATACGTTTATTAATTATTTCTAATAGTTTCATAAATTAGTCTCAGTTACCATAGACATTAGAATTTTTTACAGCCGAATCATACATTTTTTTAAGTGCAGTATATAATTTATTTGCTTTTTTTCCATGTAAATCATCTACATATTTTTCTAATTTTCGTATGCTATCTCTAGTTAACTCTTTACCATAGAATAGTGCGCTTACTGCCATATCTGAAATTTCACCATTATAATTTTTAAAATCATTGGATACTTTAGTAATTGCTCTATCCGACATAGCTGCTCTTTTATCATAGCTCTTATAACTCTTACTTTGAAATTTCTTATAAAAGTCGCTATATTGTTTTAATAATTTGTTTCAGATTTTGTCGCTGTAATCATCAGCTTTTTTTTCTGCTATAGTAGAGTTATTTATAACAATACCGCATCCTCTTATAAGTTGCATTAAGCTTATTTTACTCATGTTTTTTTCTATTTTTCCTTTTTTATAATTTATTAAGTAATCTAATACTAATTCCAAATCCTAATCCATAATAATTTGCAGTAGTATCTTTAGGATTATACACTCCATATCCTCATTTTTCTGATGTTGCTGCTATTGGAAATATAACTATAGCCGGTAAATATGGTGCAATGTTTACTCCATATACTTGCAAGTCTAATTCAAGTCATTCGTTAATAATGAGATCTGTAAGGATATAGCTACTTGCATATAATGTAAAGTGCGCTCCCTTATCTCCTTCAATTCCTCAACCATTTGTAGATGCTATCATTGCTGAGGGAAATAGAATAATTGTGACAATAATGACAATTAGAAATAAAGTCTTATAATGCACTTCTATTAACCGTTCTATCAATTATTTTCTTTAAAAATTCCTTTGTTGTAGCTTTATTTATCTTACTTTTAGCATCCTTTCCTTTGTCACTAGAAGCATACATTACGAGTTTTGAAACAAATTTATCAATAGCTTTAATTGCTGCTTTCACATCATTATGCATATCTCTACTGTTTCACATTACTTCTTCTATAGCATCATTTGAAAATACTCCGCTTTCTTCAATTATTATTTCTTTGATTAATTCTTTTAGTTTTACTTTTTTCATCTTAATTTTTTTTTAATTCCCCTTCTATAATAAATATAGTTCAATAGCAGTTAATTTTTAAGTAAATGTTCCTATTAACTTATTACCATATTTTTTACTTATTACTGGATATTTTATTTGATTGCCTTGAAAAGTTACCTTACGCACAGTTAATGTTGGAATATAGCTTTCACTAATTTCATTTTCTCCACCGTAAATATATAATTTTATAGTTTGGTCAGATGGAGATTGAAAGCTTGAGGTTGTTATAGTTTGTCAATCGTTTGAAGTACTTCCACTAACCACAAATGAAGTAAATCCAGAGCCAGAGCAATAGACATACGGCAACTCAAAGCTTCCAGAATAATTATGAGAACATAAAATTTCAAATTCTATATTTTCATTTGTAACAACATCTTTATTAATTACAAATGATTCACTTTCAATTAATTTTCAATTTTTTTCATATGGAGTTATTACAGGAACATTAATCGGTCCATCTCCATTAACTGTGTATTCAGTTAATGTAATTGCTGGTGTAAATCCACCCTCCAAACTTCCACTGTCATCACTCAAAGCACCATCAGTATCAATACTATAAGTTACCAGAGTAGCCACTGAATCAAGTTCATCTGTGCAATCGCTGAGATCATCACCTGCTTCATAAGTTAATGTAATTATAATTGTGCTACCCTCTACAACCGTTATCCCTCGTGTTCCACCCACTACAAATACAATCTGGATATTATTACCATCTTCACCGGAAGTCGCTGCCGTGATTGTTATTTCACCACCAGATGGTAAGGTTATTGTCTTAGCCGCTGCTATATTGTCATTATCCCCACCTTGAATTAATAGCTTTACAGTCTGATCAATCAGTGAAGTGAGATTACCTGATTCCATTAACGTTTGCTGATTATTATTGTCTGCTGTATAATGCTCTGTGTCGGTTTCGGTTAATTTAGTTACTTTCAATTCTGATATATTGCCATCTTCATCTTCTACGAGTTCAAATCGGTTGTCAGTGATTGCCAGTGCTTTCAATTCGTCATAGGTTTTTGCTACGTAACCTTGTAATATTATTTTTGTTTCTGCTCCATTATGCCAGTTTCCGGCAGGGTGGTTTACTCCGCTTGCTTGTGATGGGTTCCCATTTGCCAGATAAGGGTAATGCTTCCCTGCATAATCAGTAAATCCATTTATCAAATTATAATGATAATTATCAAATACCTCTCCGCTTTCAACGGTAACTCTTGATACAGGAGATAATTTGGTATTATCCTTTAAATCTATAAGTTGATTACTGTCAGGATAAGGATATAAATAAAAGGCAAGACTATCCATATCACTTGGTTTAGTCATTCCAAAAGATTTTATTTCATCTAATGTAAGAACTTTATTAAATCCAGCCATACAGGCAATATATCCTCCAAAATTATCTTTCCATGAATTATTATGCCATCTACCCAGATAAGCACTGGTTGTCTGTGCTGAATATGGAATTGCAATCGTTGTATATGTATCATAAAGGACATCATCAAAATAAATCTTTGTGGTTGTTCCTTCTATCACTATCGCAACTTTATACCAAGTATCAAAAGCAAGCGTTTTTGCTGTAATCCATCCCTGCCTTTGCCCGTAATCGAACATTAATGCTATTCTTCCAGCGTTAAGATAAACGGTAAGCTTATCTTTATATGATGTCAAGCCCGCCCCACTAAGAGAAAAAAACATTTGATATGTGTGGGCTAAATCTTGACGATTAATATAAAAAACTACACTGAAATTTTCGGATAAGTCATATTTAGAAGCAGTTCCTAAATTATACCCTGCATCGTAATACTGCCCTACCTCAAAATCAAAATAGGGTATGTCTAAAGTTGTTAGGGCAGCATCATTGCCTTCCCCTGAATAATCGATCAATTCCCCATCGCCATTATAAGCGGCAGACCCAGCCTTAAAAAGCCACTGTTGAGCAATATTAAACTGCCCAGTGATCATCATTTTAGCCTGATTACTACCAATAAAATAATTATGTTGTAATTTAGATAAAGCGGTAATGTCTTGGTCTGCTACAACCTTTTTGTTTAGAATTAGTTTTTCGTTATTATTTAATGTTACTGACATTTATCTTATCCTTCTCCGTCACAGTATGCGGATATATTTGCCCCATAACCAAGTGTCCTTGTCCCACCAGCACTTGCCCTTATTGTAGTTCCCGCGGCAGTAAACCATATCCCTATTCCACCAATATAATATCTTGAATCTCCAATCGAAAATATTCCATCATTCGAACTTCCCGACAAAACTGCATCAAACTCGATTGTATATTCATCAACCCCAACAATATATCCATAAATGGCATTCACCGAATATGCTTGATTGGCTGCGTTACCATATAGACAATTACTATTCGCCAACAAAGCATTATTCCCATTACCACTATAATCAATCACACTTCCAGTAGAATCATAAGTAGGAGAACCATCTTTAAATAACCATTGATTAGCAATATTAAATTTACCACTAATCATCATTTTACCTTGACTACTTGAAACTGGATAATTATGTTGAACGATTGATTCAACTTCAATTACTTCATTGCTTACAACTTCTTTGTTTAGAATTGCTGTTTCATTTTCGAGTAGTTTTCAATTCTTTTCGTATGGATTGATATTCGCCATTTATAATTTTTATTTCCCATTTACTTTAGATATATTTGCTACTTCAATACCCATTAATTTTGATACGTTTGTTAAATCTAATGTTTTCATAATCTATTTTTATCCTTTTTCCTCAAATTTTACTCTACTAACTCAACTTGATGCAAATATTTCTTGTGTCTCATTTTTTTCCATTATATCAATATAACGATAGCCTTTCATACAAATGTATCAAATTTTAATTTCATGTCATTTATTAGAATAATTACTATTAACAGTTTGTGTAATCCTAATTGTCTTACTTCCAATTATCCCATCAACTTTTAAGTCTTCTCATAGCTTCTCTTTAATATTTGCTACATTTAATGCTCTTTGAGTAAATTCAATTGCTTTATAAATTCCCATATTAACAGCAACATCATAAATCATTTTTGCCAAATCTAATGGAATTTCATTAAGTCTAAGATTATTTCAAAACGCGTTGTAGTAAAATAGTTTTACTTCATCATCTAATTTAGCAAATCTCTGATTTCATTTTGGTGTTCCAAATCTTGTTTTCCACCAGTCAATATGTTTCCAGCCTTTTCAATCTTGATGAAATTTTCTTGCTATTCCACAATATGTTTCTCCGCCTTTATCGTCTGGATTGTTTGCGTAATACCCTTCTATTTGTGCTGTTTTATTATATGCTTCTTCAAAGTTTCTTGTCATATTTAGTTTATTTATTATCCTTATCGTAGTCTGCTCAAGTAACTTTTTTACCATCTTTTGTAATTTCTTTTATATAATCTGGACCATCACCATCAAAGCAGAACTCTTTTTTATATTCTGATGTTTCAGGATCAACTATTATTTCAAATGAATGCCCTCCATTTCCATTTTCAGTAATGTATGAAATTAGTTTTATTAAATTTCCATCTACGTCTCTTGTTTTTATTTCAATGGTTGAAATGTCTTCGTCTTTCTCTTCTTTAATTAAATTCATTAATTTTATCATCTATTTTCTACTCTCTATTTTCTACTCCTCTATTTTAAAATCATATTCTTCTTTATTTTTTAACCAAATTAATTTATCACTAATTTGAACTCTCATCATATGTATATTTTCGTTAGTACAATACTTTACTATCTTTAAGCATTCTTTCATATCTTCAAATTCTATAAAAACAGAATCAGTAATTTTGCATTTATAACTAAAAGGAAATTCTGCTGATTTTGAAGCTCTAAATAGTTTGTCTGCTAATAGATAGGATTTTTCATCTACTATTAGGTAATCAGGAATCATACCTTCATAATTTCTTATCATTGTTTTTTCGCCTGCATCGTGTATACTTACGCCTTCAAAATCACATCCTGCTGTAGTCATCATCATTTTTTTATCTCCCTATACTATCTATTCAAAATTTATGATACAGGCTTAAATCTGTATCTTCAACTAAATAATTATATGTGTTGACACTTCCTATTGATATACTAGCATTATCTACTAATGAGCTGCTAACGTAATCAAAAGCTGTACCTGTATCAACACTACTACTGCATTTTCTAATATCAACGCTTCCAATTAATCTATTCTCTGGAACTTCAAATATTAATTCATATCCCTTATATATTTGCTTTGGTTCACTCACAAATGTAATATCTGGTAAAGTAATTGCTGTTAGTATTGACGATGTAGCACTATCAACATAATCAATTACTCCTATCGATCTAATGTAATATGAAGATGATTCGTTAATCTTTTCAAAATTTGAATCGTAATACGATAACTCAACACCGCCAGAGATACTACTATTATTTTGAATTTTGTTCAATAAATATCAATCGTCAGTTTCAGTTTGTCTATTTCAAAGTTCATAATATATTACATTCTCTTCATCTGCAGCAGGAATTGTTAAATCAACTTTTATGTCATAACCGACTATTGATGTAGTTATTGACGCTGTTGGTAAGGTTGCTTGAACTAAATTTGCTGTTGATAATATACCACTACCGATTGCTGGTCCTTCAATATCAACATTATATTTATAAAGTTCGAACGGTGCAATAACATTTGAGTTATTATAAAATTCAAATTTAAAATTACAATTTGCTTGATTAATTCATTCAGGTATAGGAGTCATATATCTATATGATGTTGGCGAGAATCCTTTAATTTGATTAAAGTTTATTTGTAAGTTTGAAATGTATCATTCACCACTTTCAATTAGCAACACAACTTGACCTTGACCGGTATTATCTGCTTCAAATGGAATTAAATAGTTATCATAGTCAGTAGTTCCAATATTACCATTTTTATTTTCTCATATACATTTACCAAGACTATGACCATCAGAATTACCAAATGCACTACCACTTAAATATATTTTTAATTTAGCTCTATTTAATTCATTAATCTTTTCTCCATCAAAATATTCTTTATTTTTTTGAATAGAGTATCCTGAAAATTCAAGACTATAAATATTAACTTCGCTTTCATTATATGTATAACTTAAAGATTTGCTTTCATTAATTATTTTTATTTCATTACTTAGCGATATTGGATTTTCACTACATGAAATGTGTATAGAATCGATATGATAGTTAGATGACATTTCATAGGATCAATTTGTTTCTGCAGAAGATGTTGCTCATCAAGACTCAAATCATTCTTTATTATAGAAGTAACCAATATGATTGTTATAAATAGATTCGCTATCGATTAAGAGATCTTTACTTTTTATTGCGGTGTCATTAATTAGCTCATATTCAATTTCGTCAGATACTTGACTGTTTTTAATATATGTCTTTATTCTAGATATTTGTCCTGAAAATATGCCTATGTTTGTTAATTCAATGTTTGCAAAAGATTGACTACTTCCAGTTGCTGCAGATTGTGAAACAGATGATGCATAAGACATTGTATAAGAAATGTCACCACTACTTTGAAATCCACTAATCTTTATTTTATTATTTGTTTTAGTATAATATGGTTGATTAAGTTGAGCAGTACTATTACTCAAAACTCTACTAATTATATAATCTCTATTAATAGCACCACTAATGCTTGAGCTAATTATAATTGAAGCATTTTTCATTTCTCTAATCATAGAGTCATTATTAAACGTAAGATAGTATTTGGAATCGTCACCGTAATATCCTGAAAAGTTGCCGCTTCCAGAAGTAGTAATTATTTTAGATGCATTATCTTTATATGATATTACTCCTTGCTTCTTACTTTGATTTTCTGTTATTGTGACACTCGGAATATTATAAAACCTTATAGTTTGATTATTTGACTTACTCTTGTCTACTATTATTTGTTTGGTTAAAAGTATATTAGGCCTATCTTTTCACTCTTTAGGGACGTTCTTTAATCTACCCAATATTGCTATAGTATAATTACCGTTATCGTTTTCTGGATATACAGAAATAGAGACACGTCGTCTACCATCCTCAACATAGTTGGGAATATCGGTATAGAGCGTGTCTCCAATATCGTTGCTAATTTCAATTGAAATGTTTGAGCCTACAACGAATAGTTCTGGATTGGATATATCAATTATGAAGCTACTTTTACCTAAGGTAATAGTCTCTTCAAGGTCTCTAACTACAAAATACTCTTCAGTATTTGAATCATTAATGTATACACTAGCGTTTTTGTAATTATCGTTTATATCTATATATCTTCTTGGTATATCAAATGCCATAGTTATTTTTTTTTAATAATCTACTCCTTATTATTGTATTAATAAATATTGCAAGTAAGCGTAAATAATTAAACTATTTTTTAAGTCCTGTATTATCAATCTTACTAAATCCATCATGTTGCTCTATTTCTATGGAGTAATCTACCGAGCTTTTTAGCGTATCTAAATGAGATATAATGATAATAAAGTCAAATTGGGTCTTTAAGTACTCTAATATAACGCCAACGTTTGATATATTTTCAGTATCAAAGCTCCCAAAACCTTCATCAATTGCAATGAAGTTTGGTTTAGCAAGATTAGATATTTTAGTTAATGCTATTCTTATTGCTAATGATGAAATAAACTTTTCAAATCCAGATGATAGTTCAATTGCTCAAAATGAATCAGTTGCATATGCAATTTTTAAATTAATATTCTTTCCATCTAATTCAAATACAATAGAAAAGTCTGTCATCAATGATAAGATATTATTAGCTTCTTCTTCTAGTATAGGAATTACTTGAGTTATTAACATATAAGGAATTCCATTTTTAGAAATTGCTAAACTATAATATTGAAGTAGTTTTAATTCTTCTTTTATTTTATTAGCATTTATAATTTGCTCTTCATATCTCTTTTTATCATGTTCAAAGACAGAAATATTTGAACTATAAGATTTTATATTACTTTGAGAAATATTAATTAATTTTTTAACTCTATCAATATCTATTTTAAGATTTAATATCTTATTTTCAACAATTATATTCCAATTAATACTCTCCTGATTCTCACTATATGTTGTGACTATTTTCTCAAGTCCGTTAATATACGTTTCTTTTATTTCGAGCTTCTCTTTTTCTGCATATCTACTAATCTTAAGATGGCTTAATTGTTTATCTAATTTCTTAAGCTTCTCTTTTTTACCTTCATATTCATTTATTTCATTCGCATATTCTTTAATGCTTAGTAGCTCTTCTTTATAATCAGATTCTTTGCTTTGTAGAATCTTAAGTGTTTTTTTATCTTCTTCAATTTGATTCTTAGTTTCTATTGCATCTTTTACAAATATATTATTCATGCAAAAACCACAGTTTGGATCATATTCTAAGTCTTTTAACTTCTTAACCTTTTCAAGTTTTAAGTCTAATTTTTTAGTAAATACTTCTGCATCTAATCTTGAAACATTATACTTATCCATTAAAAGCTCAACAGTAGTTTTCTTATGTGCTACATCATGTTCGTTTTCGGACAAAAATTTTTCTAATAAAGCGATCTTAGCTTCTGTTTCGACAATTTCCTTTTCAAGTGATATAACAGAATTCATTAAACTTTTTTTTGTATCATGTTGAGTATTTTCTGTTGAATGGTAGGCTTTTATTTTTTCTTTATAATTATCGATTTCTGTAGCAACATTACTTTCTATGCCAGAATTTGCTTTTATACTTTTTGTTTGCTTAATAACTTCTGTATTAAATTCATCATATTCAGTTTTAAATTTCTTAAGTTCCTCTTCTTCATCACGTAACTTTTCTGTATACTCTTTAAGATTATTGTTTGCTTCATATAACTTATCTTCAGCATTCTCATAGCTATAGACTTTTATTTCTGCTTTAATTGCTTTAACTTTATCTGCAGTATAACTATGTAATTGTTCATATATATCCATCTTTAGCAATTGAGAAAGAAATTCTTTTCTTTCACTTTGTTTCATATCAATGAAACCAGCTCCAGAGTTTTGAAGAGAAGTAGATGTTAATACAAAATCTTCAAGTTCACCAATTAAACCTCTTATCCTTTTAGCAGTTTGTTTTCTTTGAGCTTCATTAAGTAATTCTATTACACCACTTTCTTCCTTTCAAAAATCAATATCAACTTTAACAATATCATTAGTCTCAGATCTCTTAGAGCCTTTCTTTTCAATATAATAATCAACTCCATTTATCTCAAAGTTAACTTTACTATGAAAGGTTTCTTTCTTATTGTTAAGAATATCTGCACCTTTGTTTGCTCTATGACTCTTATCAAATAGAGTAAATAATAAGATATCTAGTAATGCTGACTTCCCACTATGATTTTTACCAAATATACCAATAACATCTTTAAAGTCAAAAAACTCAATTACGTTATCTTCTCCATAAGAGAACATATTACTAAATTCTAATTTTTTTAGTTTTCAATTATGCGACTGACTATTAACGGAGATTTCTAATGCATCAGTATTAACCTCTTCGTTTAGTTTTAACACTTCTTTGATATCTTCTTCACTAATATGTTCCACATCCGGATCATCATTTAATTTTTCAAAGAATTGATTAAGTAATAAGTTTTGATAATCTATTGATTTAATATTCTCTAAAAAATTATTATCAATTAGCTTATTTGCTGTATTGCTATTCGAAATATTATTTCAATTTAAAACTACTTCTGAAAGTCCATATTTTTCTCTTAGCTCTTCAATAAGCTGACCTGCTTTAGTATGAGTCGTATCTTTAATATGAATTCTAACTCGAGAACTTTTTGGAAAGTGATTAGGAAGCTTTGAGGTTTCTAGTTCTCCGTCATTTATATATAAGTTTAGATATGCGTAGTCATTAGGTACATATATTTCTTTTGCTGTTAGAGTTTCAAGATTTCAAATAAAATAACCTCTATTAAGTTCTGTTTCGCCATAGTTTTGAGCTATTAATGATCCTGGATAGCCCACTGTCTTTTCTTTATTTAAAAATTGATGCGGAGTATGAATATCACCTAGCAATACGAGATCATATCCTTTAAAAGACTCAACGTTAAATCTACCGGTTAAAGTATACTTAGCTTCTGTCTTAGCACCTGAAACTACTCCATGATATAATGCAATCTTAACTTTATTCTTATCAAGTGTTTTAATATCAGGAATTACCTTATCAAATACACTAGCTAATCCAAATTGAATGTTATCATTGAAGTCATATACTCCTGTGTCCTTAAAGTAATAAAGATTATCTAAATTAAGAGCATTAACAATTGGAGTAAGAGCATCTAATCGAGAATTGTTTGATAAGTTTCCATCATGATTTCCTGCAATTAGCACTACTGGTAGAATATTACATAAGTTAACTAGAAGATCAGAAGCTAAACTAACAGCTTCTGGAGACAAGTCTGTTTTGGAATGTAATATATCTCCAGCTAGTAATATAATTGAATCATCAGGATGTAACGTTGTATCTTCTTTTAGCTGTGTATATAGCTTCTCAAACACTTCTTTGTATTCTTTATGTCTTTGTAATAGGCGAATATGAATATCAGCTAAATGAACGATATTTTTGATCATAAACTTTTTCCTTTCTTTTTTTTTATATACTCATTGCCATTAATGTAAACTGATTAATTGGCCGAGCTTGTTTAATTGTTTCTCACATTTTATGATATCCTATACTACTAGGATCGTCTCCTACAGACATCTCAATAATATAGACATTCTCTATCCCATTTTTTATAAAATGCCAAGCGATTTTAATTGCATCGTTTAGAGCATCCGAGTCCAAACAAACATATATATGATCTGGTCTATATTCGGATATTCTTTCTCTTAATAATTTAGGAAGTGACTTTCCAAATAAAGGTATTACATTATGCTTAATTGCAATTGCGTCAAATACACCTTCTACTAATATTATTGGGTTTTTTCAATCTATATAAGAATCAAAACCAACAATGTTTTTACTTATCGTAGGGTTCTTATATTTGAATGGATTTTCATTTGCCGAGCGACCAACAAAATAATTTAGTGTATGTTTGTTGTCATATGATGGTATTATTATTCGTTCTCTAAAAGGTCCATCTTCGCAATATCCAATGTTAAATTTAATAACATCATCTATTGAAATGTTTCTACTATTTAAATATTTCATTGCCCTCTTATACTCAGGTTGAGGAGATGAAAATTGTAATGATTTAAATTCTTTGGGAAGCTCTACAACTTCGATCATACCAAAATCTTTATTCGTAGTGTTTTTATTTTTGTCCGGAGTAATTGTTTTTAGTTCATCATAATATGCTTTATTAGTTACCCTTACTTTTTTAAATAATTGGTACATGTCACTACCTTTTGCGTCACATATTCAACAATGCCATTTGTGAGATATCAAATTAATTGCCAGTTTCTTTTTATGATGATCGCAAAAAGGACAGTGAAAAGACACTTCATCTTGTCGATTAGGTGAAGTGCTTTTTCCAAAAATTTTAATTAATAAGTTGTTTAGTTGCTTTATCTTATCCATTGTTTTGCGTATCTAACGCTGTCTTAACACCTGATGCTGTCATAAGTACTTGTTTTCCCTTATTTACATTTTCTACAAGTATTGGATACTTTCTCCGATTAGGTAAAAGTCCCATAATTTTATAAGTACTTCCCTGTGAGACAAAATACTTACCAAAGTCACTTCTCTTTAGTCCATAAGATTCGCATTTATTAAAAAAATTAATTTCTTCAATGGGAGCTATTTTACCGTTATCTTTGATATTTTCATCTTTAATTGTGTGTATATCAATGCTTACTTTAACTTCATCATTATTGTAGCGCATTTTATTAATGCCAAATTTAATACCAAATTTTGACTCTATTCTGCCTAATGCCATTTCCATTTCTCTTCTTATTGTGTCGCATTCTTGTCCGTTAAAACTTTCTATCTTCTTCATTTTTAATAACCTCCAAGTTATTCTTTTTAAATCTACAATTATAATATAAGAAAATTACAAAAAATAGTAACTTATAAGTTTATATTTCGCAATCTATATTTTCTATAATCTTTCTACAGGCTATTAATACTTTTGTTATATTAAATATTGTTACGTTATCTCTACCAAAATCTCCATTATAAGATGTCCTTATAAGGTTTAATGTATCGTTCTTTTTTAAATAACGAAGAGTATATTTCTCTAGCGTGATTTCAGCCATTGCTTCATCGTGTTTATTACTACTTGATATAAAATGATAATACGTCACTTCTTTTTCATCATCAGTTAGTTTTATATTTAGAGCAAGTTCCATTATTTTTATTGCGTTTCTTTTTTCTTTAAACACTTTACTTTACCTTTATCCTTAATAAATGAGTTTCTTTCTTACCGTCATAATACGAATGCTTTATAGTAGTTAAAATATTTGTCCATTCTTTAAACTCATCCTTTGGCGAGCTGCCAATATACTTAAATAGCTTTTCATCTTTACTTTCATAGGTGACACAATAAGTAAGTCCATATTGAGTTTCAAAATTGAATCTTTCAATTTCTTTTAATTCCAAGTTAACCTTTTCGCCGCTTTTATAATGATGTCCTGATTCGAGCTTTTCAATATGTGTTTTTTTTACTCTGTAAGAAAATTCTCTGTCGGTTAAAAACTCACCATTGTATTCATGAATACTAACTCCTAATTCTCGAAGTCTATCAAATGCCATTCCTTTTCTTTCTGGCGTTACTTCTTGTTTCATTGCACGAGTAAGTTGCCATTCATCAACTGACTCTCTTATTTTAGTTCCTTTCAAAAGTCCAAAAGAAAATTCGTCTTCTGCAACTACTATCTCTTCTGTGATTCTACTAAATGAAGTTGATCCTCGTACACTTAGATCAACTGTAAACTCACCGGAAATCTTCTTCTTTGCCTCTTCAAGACTCATACTTAAATTTTGAATGTAGACGTAGTTGCATCTACCCTCTACATTTGCTGCAGCCCAAAGGGTGTAATATTTGTTAGCAAATCCTATAACATTCATTTTTAATTAACCTCCATTAATTAATTCTTATAATTATAATATAAGTAAAAACAAAAAAAAAGTAACAATTTTTTATAATTGCTACTTAATTTGTTTAAGCTTGTTTAAATTATAGATCCCATTGTATTATAAATGTAAGCTCTTCATTTTTCTTATTCTGTATTGGTGATGCTAATTTCCCTATTGCTAGCAATTCATAGTCATTATTGTATAACCCAATTGTTGTAATATATGGATCTCAATTTTCATCATATAATACTTTATTATCTGGAAGAGAAAATATATTTTCAAGTGTCTCTTCTGCAGCAACTGTAAATTCTAAATCACCAAATGTTATTAATGACAATGCTGGTATTACAATCATTGATACTCTTGATGACGTAGACACTGAACTTGTATATGCAGTACGATTTGTAGTCATACAAAATTCATTTTCTTTAATATTGCATATAGCTTCATGTTCATATATTATATGTGAACCTCTTAGTTTCAATTCTCAATTACTTCCTGAATTAAAATTAGTTCCACAATAAGATGCTGTATGAGTTAAAATAATATTACCTTGCTCATAAAAAACATTTCCAATTATCCCTTCATCGATATTTTCATAATCATATAGATTACCATGGCCGTCATCATGAATATCTCAAGAGCTACCAGACGTTAGTTCAACAGATCTAGGCTCTATTCTATCTCCAATAATTTGTTGAGGAATACTAAATAATCATAAACTATTAGCTAGGTTTAAACTTGTTAATGTATCATAAGCTGAGTAGTTATTATAGTCACCGTTTTCATATCTATAATATAATGTATTAACTAAGTTGTAAATACTATTTTTACTAGCACTATCTGCGTTAATACCTATTGAATCTTTTATACCCTCAGATACTTGTATTCCTCAGCTTCCACTAACATAGTCAGTATAGCTACTTGAATCAAATGTTCACTCCTTATTCGTTATAAATGGAGTGATATTATAATCATCTGGAGAAATATCTTTGAAAATTTGCATTTAGTGTTTTTTATTTACCTGGCTGCTCTTCAATTTTGTATTGAGATCTACTACCTAATGGTTTTGATTTTTGTTTTTTAATATAGTCTTTTGCTTCATCTTCGTCATAATAGTACTGTGAAATTACTCAATCTTTTTTTGCTGCATCAATTGCTTTGATTCCGGTATTTTTTACAACTTTTCGCCAAACAATAAAAATACTTTCGCTCTCCTCTTCTTTTAGCTTCTTTTTACTTGTTTTCTTTTTCTTACCTTTTGCACTACGACCTGCGTCTCGGATATTAGATCCTTCAGAATCGCTTGTTGCTTCGTCGAATACTTCTCTAATTATTTTTCTTAATTCTGATTTTTTCATAATTCTTTATTTTCCTTTAATAATCTATTTTCACCTTAATTAATACTTCTCTTTCAAATGACTTCAATACAGGTCTATTTAATTTTGCAATAGCAAGTAAATTATTACTATCATCATAAAGACCAACTGAAGTGATATATGTCTTAGGATCATTATACATTTCTGAATATTTAAGAACACCATAAGAGCCAGTTTGTCAAGTAGGATTATTCGAGAAATTATATCTCTTATTTTTAGCTCTAACGAAATAATGTGTAGATGATACCTCTTCTTGATTTCTTATTACAGAATAGGTTGCTTCGGATATAGAAGCTGAAATTGCACGAAATACTTCATGATTACTTTGTGAATAATGTGGAGAACCAAGTCCACCAGCATCTATTGACGCGCTTGTATAGAGCGCATTATTATCTAAAACAATTATTCCCATATCATTATAGACAATGCCATATTGATAAGCACTCGCTGTTGCAACATTGTTTGTGAAAGATCCGCTATAAACATAATAAGAAGTTCCTATACCAAAATTTGTCGTTGGTAGTGTAGGTGATGTATCTTTACTATTATCAACAAGCGTTATACCCGAACTCCCACTAAGGCAAAGACACCAGGTTCCAGGATTAATTCCTTCTTTAGTTCTTTCACGCTTAAAATTAATTATTGTAATATTATTTGTACTTCCGGATGGTAAAGCAAATGATGATGTATTTTCTGGAAGAAGAGTTGATACGTATTGATTATATGTCGCATAAGCTGGATCATAAGTTGTTCAATAAGTTGTTCCACCAGAATATGCAGATGAT
>Ga0222658_1000199_pt1 | contig 37186 bp, 66 predicted proteins | sample AntAcemetagen476_FD_179830 | JGI IMG/M metagenome (GOLD analysis project Ga0222658, IMG submission 179830) | Saline water microbial communities from Ace Lake, Antarctica - #476 | ecosystem: Environmental > Aquatic > Non-marine Saline and Alkaline > Saline | place: Antarctica: Ace Lake... | reverse complement strand
GGAGCTGCAGAACAATATTAAATGGATTAGAGAAAAAATAGAATTGGATCAATATGAAATATCAAAAAAATAAAATGAAGATCAAGATTTTATGCAAAAGAACAGGGCTTGGCAATGCCATTTGTTTTATCCCGCAGATTAAGGAACTGTTAAATCAGGGGCATTATGTTTACTGTGATTCTGACGTTTATGAGCAGTTAGAATTTGCCTGCCCCAAAGATGACAAAACCCGTCCGGATAGATGCTATGTGCTTTATCTGTATAACAGAAAGAATTTCTTTAAAGAGCGGATTAAATATCCATTCGCTGAATTTTATGGTTATAAATGGCAGTTTGGGAAAAGATATTTTTCATTAGGATACAAGAAAGCGATCAATTCTCAGCAGCGCGGAAAAGATATGAACGAGGTGGAAATGAATAATCAGCTTGTACCTTGTGATATCCACTTATTCAGTCTTCCCGGACACAGCCCAGAAATAAAAAAGATTGCATTGTTAACATCTAATAAGAAGGGCAAGTATTATCTGCGCTGGATTGAGCTTGCTGAAAAGCTAAAACTAAAAGGCTGGAATGTAGTTGTATATGGTGACAGCCACGAACACCCAGACTATGTAGATACACCGGCCTTAAGTACATTTTTTAAATACTTAAAAACTTGTCAGTATTATATATCGACCGATAACGGCGGTATGCATTTGGCTGATATACTCGGAATTCCAGGCATTGTAATTTGGGGAGCTACGCAGGAAAACTATCTGCTAAATCCTGATTCAATTGTGATGCATTGGAGCGAATTGGAGCCTGATAATATAATCGATAATTTTAAATTAAAAAAGTATGCCCGGAGTGTGAAGATAATAAAAAAGTGAGGTGATTATGGATTTGCCGTTTGCTGAAGAAATAAATTACAGGAAAACCAGTAAAAGTACACCCGATACCTGGCTTGATAGGACAGAAGATATTATTGAAAAAGTAGGCGGCATTGTACTTATGAGAGCCCAGGGCAGAATGGAAAATAAATGATTGTGAATTAATTTATCCAAAATTTAGATTGTGGCCTAGGTGGTACATAGTATCAGCATTCAAGGGAGAGTGATGAACTTAAAAGAATATGATGATTTTGACAAACTGCCGGATGAACCGGGTGGCTGCTATATAATAATTGCATTAATCTGTTTAATTGCTGTTTGCATAACAGTTTATTATTTGCTGGATGGATTAAATAAACTTGCATTCCTATAACTTTTGTTATATTATATAACAGATATTTATATAAGATTTGGAGCAACGTATTAACCATTTTTTTGCACTTAATTGTTACAGTGAGTATAACAGATAGGGAAGTAGAAATTTGTGGCAGGTCAGCCTACAAAGTACAAAGAAGAATATAACGAAACCGTCTTTAACCTATGTTCGATACTTGGGGCAGACGATAAAGGACTATCTGAATATTTTAAAGTCACTGAAAAGACCTTAAATAATTGGAAGACCAAATACCCCGAATTCTTTCAGTCGTTAAAAAAGGGCAAGGATGAATTTGATACAAGAGAAGTCGAGACTGCGTTACGCGATAGGGCCACTGGCTATTCTCATCCAGACACTCATATATCCAATTTTAAAGGCAAAATCACCACTACAAACATTACTAAACATTACCCTCCCGATACTACTGCTTGCATCTTTTGGCTATGCAACCGAAATAGACTCAGGTGGAAATCAGTTAACAAAACAGAAACCGAGATTTCAGACGATGTTAAAAACGAACTTATTGCTTATGCCGATGCGCTTAATAAATCTGACTCCGATTCAGATTAAGTGTTTAAATGATGAGCATAGATTCATAGTAACGCCGGCAGGCAGACGATCAAGAAAGACGTTAATATTCAAACGCAAGCTTTTACAGAAGGCAATGCGGTCTGATGATAATAGATATTTCTATGGTGCCCCTACTCATACACAAGCCAAGAACATATTTTGGAACGATCTCAAGAAGAATACAGCCTTAATCCGAATTGATAAGAGTGAAACTGCAATGATGGTTAAGCTTATTAACGGCTCTGAAATTCACGTGGTTGGATTAGATAAACCGGAACGAATTGAAGGCCAGCCCTGGAATGGGTGTCATATAACTGAGATCGGTAACGTAAAGGCTGAAGCATGGCCGGAGAATATAAGACCTGTTTTATCGGATACAAATGGATTTGCTTATTTGGATGGTGTACCCGAGGGCATGAATCATTATTACGATTTAGCGCTTAGGTCAGCTAATGGTGTATTACCGAGAACCAAGGCGGGTATAGGGTCGTTTGCTGAGAATACAGATAAAGACTTTTTGAATGAAGACGGTTTTCCAGAGTGGGCCTATTATCATTGGTTTAGTTCTGACGTACTTTCTGCTGGTGAGATAGCATCTGCAAAAGCTGACCTGGACGAACGCACTTTTAAGCAGGAGTATGAAGGATCGTTCGAGACTTATGAAGGATTGGCTTATGTAGAGTTTGGCAAGCATAATTTAGCAATGGTTCAACAGAGGCCCGGACATCGCATACACGTAGGCATGGATTTTAATATTAATCCAATGACAGCAACGATAGGGCATATTATAGGCGACACATACGAACAGTTTGCAGAGATATATCAAAACCGCTCCCGTACAAGCAGAGTTATTGAAACACTGCTTGACAGGTACCCAGATACAGGCATAGAAATATTCCCGGATTCAACAGGTAAAAGAGAGACTTCAAACGCAAACGAGTCCGACTTAGCGTTGTTGAGAAGGGCTGGTTTCAAGGTAACTGCGCGGGCGGGAAACCCGTTTCAAATAGATCGGGTGAACGCTGTTAATTCACTGGTAAAGAAACGTGATAATATCAGATATAAAGTAAACCCTGAGACGTGCCCAAAAACTGTTAATGATTTTAACAAAGTAGAGGCCTTGTCTGACGGCCGCTTAAACAGGGATCAGGAAAAGAAGGGCTTAAAACATATCTCAGATGGTCTTGGCTATTTAATTACATATAACTGGCCGGTGAAAGAGCGGGAGGTGTATATTGCAGCATAAGGAATTAATATGTCAGGGATTATGACAATTAACAGCGATTTGAATCCTGCCGGGACGATGGTAAAGGAAACGATTGCTGAAGTATTAAAAGCGAACGAAGCTCAGAACGAACTTAACCGGGGCATGTCACTTGATTTTTTTGAGGGGCGCGGGAATAAAGCCGAGTATCTTGAGAACTATGGATTTAAAGATAGGCCGGTAAAGATACCAAAGCCGTTTATAAATTTAATGGAACAGATCATAAAGAAAACCAGCCTTGTTTATAAACGACCGCCGGGCAGGAAGATAATCGCCGGGAGAGAAGAAGATAATTCTTTCAGCGATTTAATGAGTGAAAACAAGGCATTAAGAAACGGCTATAAGACAGCAGAGCGATATAAGAACGCAATGTCTAATATATTATATCGTCCAATGTGGTATAATAATTGCTGGAATTCATGGTATGAATTTGATTTTATTCCATACTTTAAAGAAGGTGATCCGCTAAGGCCGTTTGCTTATTCGATTCCTGTTAAGAGAGATACAACTATCACAGATAAAAACAGGATCGAAGATAAAGAATGGTTTATGTTTTGGAGTGATGAATTTTATTACTGGCATGATAATGACGGAAATAGGAAACCGGATCCGTCTGGACAATATGACGATATGAAAAACCCATTCGGCCGGCTGCCTTTTGTTGAACTAAGAAAAAAAGAAGCAGTAAGTGAATACTGGCCTGATCCGCCTATGGATATTGTTTTGGCAAACCAAGCGATAAATGTAACATGGTGCGATCTTATTTATTCACAGCATAATCAAGCTTTTTCTCAGCCGTATATTATTGGAGCAAGGAAAGACGATGTTAAAGAAATGGAGGTCGGGGCGGATAAATACGCTTTGTTTTCTGAGTCGGATATGCTGCCCGGGGTTCTGGATTTTAATCCCAAGATAATTGAGCTGCTTGATTCTATTTCAAGGCAAATTGAATTTATATCCGGCAATTATGATTTAAAAGTGCAGTGGTCGCAGAAGGGTAATCCCGCCAGCGGGTTTGCTTTATTAGTTGAGAATATCGGTTTGATGGAAACCCGGCAGGACGATGTTGAATGGGCTGAAATGCAGGAAGACGAGATTTACGATGTGATCCAAGCACAGGATGAACAGTTTAAAGGAACGCGGGGATATAAATCAATTGGGCTTCCTAAGCGCGAAAAAAATACTAAGTTAATTGTTGATTTCCAAGAAATAGAATTTCCGGTAAATGAATCAGAACAGCGTGAAAAGTGGGATTGGGAAATTAAAAACAACGCCGCATCTATAATCGATTATATCATGCTGAAGGAAGGATTGAACAGAAAAGATGCTGAACAGAGACATGAAGAGACTAAAGAAATAAACACGGAACTTTCACCCAGGGATCGGGCATTAGACGATGAACTTAAAAAGTTGACGGAACCAAATGGCGCTGAATGATATAATAAATAAAAAAGGCGCGGCCCTTGACAAGCTTCTTACTGCTTTCGATAGTGAGTTTAATTCCTATTCGATGCAGGCCAGGACAGCTATTGCCAAATTCTTTCGCCAGGGTGTATTTGCTGATGGCATTATTAAAAGTGTGATGGCTGATTTTGATGAAATCGCTGAAGGATGGGCTGTACGTCATCAGGCAGTGCTGAGATTCAGTAAGGATATGGCCGGCGAATTAGGTATAAGCTTTGCGCCGACTAAGAGAGCGATCAGGGATTATGCTTTGCTGAGGGATAACAATGTATCGAAGCTGACCGGGATAAATGATTTTTATGTTGCTGATATACAGAAGTTTGGTTTACAATCTGAGATTGGCGGTGCCAGCTTAAAGGAAATCACTACAGGCTTGGAAGAGTTGTTTAGTACAATGGGCCGCAGGTTAAACACAGAAGCCTTCACGGGGATGTGGATTTCTGATGCAGTAATTAAGAAGGATATGTTCGAAGAGGCCGGAATTGATAAGTACTACTATTTTGGGCCGAATGATAATAAAACGAGAGATGACTGTCTTGCCACGATGCAAGACCCGAGACAGTCAACAGGCTGGACAATGGCTGAAATTAACGCAAGCCGGACACCGTTTATAACTCGTGGCGGGTATAACTGCAGGCATGAATGGGTGCCTTTTGTGGAGGGGATATGAGTAAATCATGTATTAAAGAAGTCTGTTTGGGTAGTGAATATGGGTTTAATTTTATTGGATATATTAATTCTAAGGTTAACGTCAATCGAGTACATGCTATAAATTCAAGGGGCAAAGAATACGCCGTTGACGGTTGTCTTAGCTTGGACTATTTAAAAGGTTTAATTATTGGTGAAATATGGGAGAACGATGCCGTTAATTGACGTACGCTGCACAAACTGTGCAAATATAACAGAAAACATCGAACTGAATGAGCTTGATAATTTCAGATGCAGGTGCGGCGGTTTGACAAGGCGGCTATATCAGACTTGTCCATTTATCCTGAAGGGCGAAGGCTGGTCCAAGCAGGATTATGAAACGCCGAACAAAGATGTATTAAAAGAACATGGCGATGGTACAAAGTTTACGCCTGATAATAAACCATTTGAAAAGAGCTTGTTTTGAGTATACCAATTAAAAAACTTTGGAATGGTTGTTCTATTGATTTGGGCAAGATTGTCTCTATAAATTTGGATAAACTAAGTGAGACTCATGGAGTAGTTTATATTACATACATGGGATCGGCTGAATCACAGGTACATGACATTGATGGTTTGTTTGAAGAAAAAAGTATAGATGAAATTTACTTTGATTTAATTGAGGCTTGGGAAAAATACAGGTATATAGAATGAAGTCAATGAATATTGAAAAGATAAAGTTCTTTGATCCGAAGGTTATTAAGAACGTCCAGGCAAAACACCTTGCTTTATTCAAGGATCGGGTAACTGAGAAGGGGCACGATAAAGACGGTAAGCAATTCCCTAAATATTCTAAGGGCTACATAGAAGCACTTGAACGGGATATGCGGATTAAGCGGGGGCCGAGAAAAGGTGGAAGGCATAAGGGTTTAGGCGGTATATCATTAACTACCTCAGGCGAAAAGATAAGCCGCAGGCAGTTTAGGCTCCGGGGTATTACAATGGGGCCGAATTTCAAGCTTGGCAAACACGGCTCAGATTATTACGAACTAACCTGGGCGGGAGAGGGAGCCCAGATTGTACAATGGCAGGCAGAAGCCGGCAGGGATGTGATCAACGATATTCCCGATAAAGAATGGAATCGGATAGTCGATATGCTGGGCGATAATGTGGACAAGCAGTTTAACGCAATAAAAAATGTAAAAATTAGAGTCGGATAAACAAAAAGGATTAAATATGTACGAAGGTTCCGCCACTCCGGGCGCAAACGGAGAAATTACGCCGGTAACTCCTCCGGTGAATTATACAAAGGAGCAGTTGGACAGTGCAGCCGCAGCCGCAAGGCGTGAAGCTGACACGAAATCAAAAGAATTGCAAACACGCCTCGACGCTCTTGAGGCGCAAGAAGAAGAGCGTAAAAATGCAGACCTATCAGAAGTTGACAGGCTTAAAAAACAGAATGATGAATTAACACAATCGTCTACTGAGAAGGATAATTTGATCAAGGGCTTTAATGATAAAGAAGAAACCCGCAAGGCCGCGCTGCTTAAAAAGGTCGAGATTGAAATGAAAGACCTTGACGAAGGGCATAAGGCTTTAATCGATCAGATGCCTTTGGACGGAAAGCTTGATTTGATAGCACAATTAAAACAACAAAAGGCCGGGCCTGGTGAATGGGGTAAAGGGCCGTCTGGAGACAGCGGCACCCTTGACGAACAGGAACGGAAAGAATTAAAAGATGCCAAGACTCCGCAGGAAAGACAGCGTATTGTGATTAGATATGCCGGTCTTCGAAAACAGCAAAAGTAAAGTCTTGGCGTAAATGTACATGGAGGTTTTAGATGTCTTTTAAAACAAATATGAGTGATACCACAGCTCTGGACGCTCATTTAATTACAGCGTATGAATTAGAGTTTTTAATTTCTGCCGAGTACACACTAACAAAAGGATTGGCAAGTCTTGCTGATCGTGAATTTGAAGGGATGGTCAAAACCCACAGCTTCCCAATCTATACCAAATTAACAAAGGTATCATCCGCACTGACAGAAGATACCGAGGCAACACGGGAAGCAATGAGCGACACTGCATTTACCATCACCCCGCTTGAGTATGGTAAACCTGTAATGACTACAAAGCTGGCAAATCTGCAGTCCGGCGGGATCCCGAATCTGGCCGCCGCTCGATTGGTTGCAAATAACATGCGTGAGTCTATTGAGTATATTATGATTTTAGCTGGAGAAGCAGGGACAAACGAGATAATCGTAACCCAGGCCGCAGAATCATCTTTAACGGCTTCGGACATAATGACTGCTGCAGACTGGAAACGTCCGATTAATAAATTCAGACGAACAGGTATTCAGGGCCCGTTTTGGGCAGTATCACATGACGATATTTTATACGATCTTAGAGCAGAAACAGGCACGCAGGGCTGGACTGAAAATGCTCTTTACGCTGATGCTGATTCCGTTCTGGCAAATGAAGTCGGAATGTTTGGCGGCCACAGAGTAATAGACAGTCCGCTGGTAACTATAAATGCAGATGCTGGTAATGCGGCTGTTGATTCTTATCATACTCAGTTCTTTGGAAACGGCGCTTTTGCTTATTCCGAATCTGAAGAACCGCACGGCCTGCTTTCGGGGCCATTTGATAATTTGGCCCGTTTTCTGGATTTCGGTTGGTATGGTGTGTTTGCGTATGGATTGGTAGACACAAACGCTCACTATGTCGTGACTGCCGCAAGTTCACTCGGCACAAATACATAATAATCGGGGCTAACCAGCCCCTTTTAATTTAAGGAGTTACAGGATGGCAGAAATAAAAGAAACAACAGATACAACAATTCAGGGAACGCCGAGGAATGGGCCGGGGCCGAAAATAATCAAAACGATTAATGATGTTTCGCCCTACAAAGTCAAGATTCGGACTATCCGAGCTTTGCCTGCTGATCTATGCGGTTATCAGTTTGATTTTAAAACTGAACTGGTAGAGCAAGGCGGGCAGAAAGTTAAAGTCGGTGTGGTTTATGAACTGGACAGCAAAAAATTTGTTGACAAAAACCCAGATTCAGAACGCTTTGGAAAAACGGTTCTTCCAGAGATAATTGCAAAGCTGACAAATCCAATGCATAAAATGGTAGAGGTTGTCGGATAATGAAACGTTATGGGATGCATAGAATATCGGGCGGTAAGTCGAAACAGGTTATTGCCGAAGCAGAGAATAATAAAACACCTGCAGAACCAACAAAAAGGTTCAAGCCTCGACAGTGTATTGCATTGGTGAGCCGCTCGGTACGTTTATGTGCAAAGGATTATAAATTTGTAGAAGGCAAAGAGTATATAATTGATGAATGGGAAGTCTTTACAAAATTAACAAATCCTTTAAACCCTGTATTAAAGGAGAAAACATGAAAAGGATTTATATTGTATTGCTTTTAGTATTGCCTTTGCTCTTGACCGGCGGCGAAAAAAAGAATACTAATCTTACTTATCCGAATCAATTGTTTACAGCTGGCAGTGATACGATTCTATCAGCGGCAAACTTGAATTCAAACATAATCCAGATTGGTACCATTGAAGGGGTGGTGGTTATAACTATTCAATCTGATACAGTTGCCAACGGAGGCTCTGTTGCTAAGGACATTGCAGTATATGCAAAGTTTCAAAGCGGGGCCGGTAATTGGGGAGTCCCTAAAGACTCTATTGCAGTAGATTCGATTTATTTAGGGACTATTGATTCGAGCTATGTAAATGATGAGACTCCATGGAATTATCATCCGGCAGGAGAACTTTGGTGGGATGTATTTGATAGAATGAAAATAATTCTTAATCCGGGCGCCAGTGCAGATTCTTTAAAATTTAGCAGATCAAGTGCAAGGGGATATTAAATGAAAAAATTATTAATTATGTTTGTGCTGTTGTTATTTATAGCAGTGCAGGCACAGCAGATTAACTATACCTGGGGTTATTCGGCCGCGGGGACTGCATATACTCAAACGGGCTCGGCTGATTTAGATTCAAACGGGACGGTGACGATTGTTTTTGATATGCAGGATTATTATTACATGGATTGGCACCCGCTAACCGTTAATGAGATATATACATTCATGGGAACGGGTTATGACGATTCAATAGATACGGGAGTGGATTCTATTGCACAAAGCGGCTCTACGGTTGCAACAGTTTACAGCAATTCTACCAGATTATATTATGGGACTTTTTGGTATAGGTGGGATTTGGAGAATGCGGCTGATTCTGTTTACTACACAGTCAAAGCGTATCCGGGTAATTTAATTTATCATCCGAATGATGGTTCAAGAATAACTGCCAGTAATATTAATTGGTCAACAACGGCGACAACTTTAGTTGACACCACGTCCGGGACGTACACGACAGATGATATCCAGTGGACAGCTGTTAACGTTTATCTTGGAAGTGTGTCTAAAGTATTGCCGCCTGAATTTATTAAAGTTATTTTGGATTTAGAAGGCGTGTCATGTGATAGTATCGACAGTAAATGGAATTTTGCTTATCCGGCACTGCTTGAATACTATCAGGATATGCGGCGAACTACACAATCAGATAATGACGCGGCTAAAGAAACAAAGAGTATGCACTAATGGCTGATTATTGTAGCATAACAACGGATCTGGAAGAAGTATTTCCAGGACTGGAAAAATACCAGTTAAGGGAAAGAGTTGAAAGTTGGACGAGTGAGGCATCAAATGTTTACTCTAAGGCTTTCACTGGTAATGTTGCTGCGGTATTTGTCGATGGAGCACAATACACTCTTGATACAGATACTTCCCCGGATGCTGGAAAGTATTACTATTCAGCTGATGTTGACATACTTTATATTCATATTACAGCAGATGGTAATCCATCGGCAAATACTATTTACATTGGTGAAGATTGGGACGGGTTATTAACTAAGTCCAGAGACCGGGCGCAGCAGATGGTGGATGCCAGGCTGAATAATAAATATGAAACTCCGCTTGTTCCGAGGTCACAGCAAATACATAATACTGCGGTTTATGAATATGATATTGTCAGGGTAACTGCTTTACTTACTTGCTGGTTAGTTGTTTCGAGACGTGATGCTGATTGTAAAGACGCTAAGATGTTATACAAGCAGGTCTGGAATCCGGATCCGGGAGAAGGCGAATCTAAGGGCCTGCTTAACTTATTGATGGATGGTGAAATTGTTTTGCAAGACCAAATATCAGTCAGAGAAACGGGTGAAAAGAATTTTAACGTTAATCCATATTCATCCAATACCGTAGATTTCCAGCCTATATTTTTTGGGCCGTATTCAGGAAATAAGCCAATGGTTTGGAGAATCCAGATTGATACCGGCGGAGCATTAGGTACGGCTACTTATAAAGTCAGTTATGATCAAGGCTCTAATTGGGATTTGACTTTGCAAAAAACAAAGGATGACGACAACAATCAAATCAGATTTTCTATTGCATCTGGAATATATGTCAGGTTTCCGGAAACTACATGGGTAGTTAATGAATATTGGGATTTGGAATTAATACCGCAGGGCGACACGGCAACAAATGCTAAAATATCATCTATTCCGGTGGTGAGATGAGCTATACGAATCATACTAAAACTGTCAATGATGCACTCCACGCTTTGTTATTGGGTGAGTTCAGTATTCCAGTTGATTACTCGGCCTACGATGATTACGATCCTGATTTCAGGTCTGGTGAGTGCATTAGATACTATAACATTGATCAGCCCCCGGCGGGTGGGAATTCAAGCGGGGAAGATCGGCAGTTTGATTATGAACTGGACTATTGGTTTAGTAATCGCAATGTTGAAAAGAAAGATTATGATGCAAAAATCTGGGCCAGGTATGAACAGGTCAGGCAGTTGTTAAAAGAGAATTCAACTTACCAGCCGTCAAGTGCTTACAAATGGCATGACATTGAAATTGAAACAATGGTTATCGTGGATGTGCTGGACGAAGACGACAATAAAACTGGTGAAAAGGCAATCCATTTAGAATTTAACATGAAGAGGTTTTGTCAATGGGCATAACGAAAAAAGACACAATAAAAGTCAAGGCAGATATGGGATTCGAAAAGTATCGCTGTATTGCTTTGGGATTGAATAAGAAGGATTTCAGGGCTTTGCAATGCGGCAAGGAAGCCGAAATCCCAATTTCTATATTTGAGAAATATAAGGTATTCAGGGAGGTGAAAGATGGCGATTAATGGAGTAGTATTTACGCCGAAAGATGTTTTATTGGGGCTGGCCGAGGAAGCAACGTTTGGCACAGCAATTGCAGACAATGCGGCTTTTATTCAGTATCCGGAGTTTGACAGCGTTACGGTTGATTACGGACTTACTCAGGAAATGGGCGTAAGAAACAGAAGCCGGAGAATGATTGACGACGACGATGTCCATGTATCGCAAACGGGCGGAATTCGGACAATTACAATATCTGGCTTGCGGTTAAGAAATAAAGATGCGGCTGAATTGTTATACGCAGTCTGCCAGGATGTGATAGAAGGGGAAACTCCCTTTTTAAAAACGTTTAATATTGACTGGACAACCCAGCCGAATTTTGCAGCAGATGCGGGGTTCTTTTGTACAATTGGTTTAGATACTTTTATTGATGGATATCACGAAAAATTTACTTCGTGCGTTGGTAAAAATATCAAGCTCAGCTACGAAGGTGCACCGGGCGGCGATGGAAACTGGAAGGCAGATATTGTGTTTATATCTGGTTTCGCAGCCGATACGACAGCTACTTTTTCAGGTACTTGGACAGTCAATACGCAAACCCTTATTGATGGTCACAAAGCGGCTACAAAGTCAATAGCGGGCAGTGATGTTGTGCTTTACAAGCTCGATGTTGAAATAGAGAACAACGCAGAGAGAATCGGCAATGATTCAGACGGGAATTGTGAAGGATATGCCATTGGTGTGGGCGGTAATGGTATGGAAATAAAAGCTAATGCGACAGTGAAGTATGACGCAAATGTTCAGGCGTTAAAGGCTGCTTATTTAGCCGGAACAGCGACAGCATTAATTTATACAGTTACAACCTATCTTGATATACAGATAGGTGCGGCAATTATAACAAGCTTCGCAGACGAGGGGCTTGAACAGGGCGCGGCAATTAATATTGAGCTAACAGGCGTATATAAATCAGGCAGCTTGATTACAATAGCGGTCACGGATGGAACTGATAAATCATGGCCTGCATCATAGGAGAATAGATGAAATTAAGTTCAGGCAGAGAAGTAGAAGTAAAAGAATGGACTCAAAGGCAGAGGGTTAAAATCGACGATGCAATGACAGAATATTATTACAGGCTCGGTGTTGACCTGACGGATTCGGAGCAGGTAAGCAGTGCACCGTTTAGTTTTGGTATTGCTCTTGATGGAATTGAGTACGCGGTTAAAAATGTACCTGCCGATCTTGATAATGTTGAAATTATCGAGTTGTTTAATAAAATTTATGAAGCCAGCCATATTTCAGAGCTTGATAAAAAAAAATAGCGATTGCGGTATGGGCGGCGGTATTTAGGCCGAAATGGGAAACGATTGGAAATGCAGATGAGTTTTTTGAACAAATATTTAACTCAGAACAAGAGATGTACTTTGATTACTGCACTCAGGTTAAAGATGCAGAGTTTATATTTACGCCTAAAGTATTGGAATTACTCAGGCGGCACAAATACCTGAAGCAATACGGTATAACGAGTTACGGAAAGCACTATGATGATTTACCTGCTTTCTGGCTGGATGCAGTAGATATAATGGATTATAACTATAACATGGCAGATGAATGGCGAAGAAAAAGCTTGACATAAGAATGAACCTGAAGGGCGGAAAGAAGGCATCCGCCGAGATGAAAACATTCGGAGCAAATACAAAAAAAACCATTGGTTCATTAAGAACTATGAGCATGGTAATGACCGGGGTGTTTGCATCTGCTATGGTCGTTGGTGCTGTTCACATGGTCAAGCTTGCCGGCGAGGCTGAGGGTGTCGAGAGAGCGTTTAAAAGATTAAATCGCCCTGGTATGTTGTATGACTTACGAGAGGCCACAAAAGGCACGGCATCTAATCTTGAACTAATGAAAGCAGCTGTCCGGGCAGAAAATTTTGATATACCTTTAAAAAACCTTGGGTCTCTTTTAAAGTTTGCTCAGTCACGCGCAAGGGATACCGGCGAATCAGTTGAATTTTTAACCAACTCGATTGTAATGGGCATCGGTAGAAAATCTCCATTAATCCTTGATAATCTTGGGCTTTCTGTTGTTCGTGTACGGGAAGAATTTAAGAAAACCGGGGATATGGCGCAAGCAGTTGCTAATATTGCAAATGAGGAATTGGCAAAAGTTGGTGAAGTTGGTTTAACATCTGCCGATCAGATTGAGAAACTTACAGCCGCTTGGAGCAATGCGTCTATTGCGATTGGGAAATGGTTAAACAATTCTTTACAGCTGACAAGAGTATTAAATAATATTGCTGATTTTGCCAGCGAGGACTTTGAATGGTTTGGCGGTGTCCTGCCTATCAAAAAGGCAAAAGCTTTTTATTCAAATATGGAAGAGCTTGAGAAAAACAGGGAAAAGGCTCATCTGAATATTTGGAATGCTCAGACCAAGAAAGATACTGAATATTGGACGCAAATGCTTAATTATGGTCTGAAGTTAGAGAAGCTTGAGAATAAGCCGCCTGGGGGCGCGAAAGATACAGCTTACCAAAAATGGGCCCTAGAAAAGGCTGTGGCTTTAGAAAAAGCAAAGGAGCTTACTGAATTTGAGTATAGGTATTGGGCAAGCCAAAACCAGCAACTATTACAAAGCGGGGCAATGTTAGATAGTAATATTAACAGGCTCGAAACAACGTCAACAAAGCTAAAAGAAATATCAGCCATTAATGTCACGGCATCGCTTAGTGATTTGGGAAGTATCGGCCAAGATATTTCACAGCGTTATCAAAAAATAGCCGGTATGACAGAATCGCTAATTGCCGCTCCGCTTTCTGCTGCCTTTACGAAGGGGCAATCTGTGGCTGAAGCTTTCTTTGATTCGTTAACAAGTATGCTTTTACAGTTCGCTGCACGTACGGCAACCTTTGGATTATTGAGCTTGTTTATGCCTGGTGACTTAATGGGCAAGGTTTTTGGCGGCTTTGGCAAATTTATGGGCTTCGCCGGCGGCGGTATAATCCCGGAGCCGGTTGTGGGTGTTGGTGTGCAGTCGGGCCGTGGATATACATTTGCAGAGCAAGGCCCGGAAAGAGTTATCCCAACCGGCGAAAGCGGCGGCGGGTTAACTGTAAATTTCAACGATCTAAAGGTAGTCGATCATAGAATGGTAGATGATTATATAATTCCAAGAATTCAGAAAGCAATGAGGCTCGGCAGAGCATGAGTTTATTATTAACAGATCACTACAAATATAATGCCAAAAATTCTGCGTTTGCAGAGAACTGGTTTATGATGCTTTATTACGATGCCGGGTCGAGCTATTTAGGGATCGCTGAGAAGGATATAATAATAGACTCCAATCAATTTTACGGGCTTGTAAAAGATTGGGGTGAAGTTATAGAGAGTATCGACATAGCCAATTCCAAGTCGGCTGTTTCTGAAGTCGAAATTTTGTGTAGTAATATATTCAAGAATAAAACCCTGGCAGAGGAGCTGTACGGCGGTTCGAAAAAGTATCTAAATAGAAAGGTTAAAATTTATACGCATTCTGCTGACACTTCTACGCTTGCAAATGCAGTACAGGTTTATGAAGGATTTCTAAAAAATATAGTCTATCCGTCTGACAATGAAATCGGCTTAGTGGTTGAGGGCTATGATCCGGCCTACGGAATTAAGGTTCCTACTGCTAAGGCCTCTATTAAGAATTCACTAAACCCAACTATTACGAGTGATATTTTTATCCCATTGGCGTATGGTGATTTTGATCCCGATACTGCAGCGAACTTTTATTCAGCGGGCTTTTATTATCCGATGCCCTTTGCGATCAAGCTTGATAATATTTATTTCTTGCCTGCTCAGAGTTACGGTTCGCCGGTTTCGGCTTCGGTAGCGTTTTACGACAGCAATTTAGACAAGTTTTTACCGCTAACAAATGGCGGTACTGTGACCGTTTCACTTGGATCTACTAATTTGTTTGGAGTGGATAAGCCGGTAACAAGGACAGCTTATATAAGACCTACAGCAGAGAAAACGGGTGATGATTTTACATATACGGAAAGGGCTTACGATCAAGATTCGGACGGTTCTAGCAATGAAACAACTTATTCTTATAAGAGTGAACAGGGATCGATCACACGAAACTGGCTTGTGGAAGAGATAGAAAACCCGATTGGCAAGGGAATCGCTTTGACTTTGTATGTAAAAGCAAGGGCTGGGCTTGACTCTGGCGGCGGCGGTGCTCCGAATCCAGACTTGGCAAGGCTTGAATCAACATTGTTTGGTGAATCTGACAGTATTGTATCTCACGATACCGATGACGGAGTTCCGGGGAGTACTTTGGTCGATTACTGGTCACATGATTACTCGGTAGAATATGCGGCCAATGATTATAAAATTGATGACGAAATTCCATTAGATGCAGTATTCGTTAACGTTGATGATCTGGATGGATATATTTATATTTATGACGTTTATTTGAAAGTCGATTTAGCTTTAGATTATGCAAACGAAGCAGAGGCGGCCGAGACATTTGTTAAGGAATTCAAAACAGCCTATTGTTCAAGAGACGGATTATCTCAGAGCTATACAGATAATGATGGAGGTATTGCAGATCTCCCGCACGAAATACATAGAGATTTATTAAAGCGGTTTACGGACTTTGATTACGATAACGATTATATGAAGGGTTTTTCAGCAACTAATCAATATCTTACAGATGATCTTAATTCTGCAAGATCCGGCTGGACTTGTCATTGGTGGCAATTAGAGCCAAGAAACTTACAGGAAATTTTAGAGCAGATACAATATGAAGGATGCTTTATTATGCTTCCTGTATTCGACTCTGATGCTTCTGGAAATGCAGGAGCGCAATATATATGGGTGCATGATACCTATGCGGCTGGTGATGTCACGCATACATTAGATGCCGATGATTATGACGATTTGAAACTAGGCTTGACCGATCTTAGCGAAATAATTACTAAGTATAGTTTAAATTATCAGAGGCACCCGGCTAATAATTCGTATAGGAAATCAGAGACTTTTACAAATGCAAGCCGAACGGATTATTTTCCAGATGCAACAAATGAAAACATAGTCGAGGGAAATCTTGATTTTATAACCGCAGCAAAGGTAACATCCGGAGCAACGGCCAATGCAAGCTTTGCAAAGTATTATGATAATATATCCGGCTCACCTAAGATCATTGGTGAATGTAGAATCAAAAACATGCTTAAGAGTAATTTAAGGTCAGGCGATATAATTAAATTTAGCGATACGGTTAGACTTCCTTATGGAAAAGCGTGGGCTGATTTATATTTTATAGTGACCGAAACACGCAGGCAGCCCGGAAGTTTTAATATTAAATTTAGATTAGTATACGAGGCTTAAATGGCAGTAGGAACGATAGTATTTTATGCAAATGGTATTTGGGGAGCTGGATATTCTGTGACAGCAGAGCCAAGTGTGGTTACTCAGGGCTATGCTTGCTCTGGTGCTGAGACATCTGATGCGGTGTATGATTTAGTGGATGCTAAACGAGGAACGGTCGTCACGGTAGACACAAATGGAGAAACAACAGATTTTCAGCTTGATTTAGATTTAACCGCAAGTATTGCAAGCTCTGATTTTATGATATTAGATAATCATAATTTCGGGAGTGCCGACGGCGATTTAACTTTTAGATATGCAGCGGGCAATACTGGCTTAACGGTTGCAAGCTGTCACTCTGGTACTTTAGGAAGTGCGTTAACGGCTATGTCTCTTGGCGGCGGTACTGAGTTTGTAATAACTAACGACGGAATTTTACTAGAGAAACACACTGCTCAGTCTTCGGCCAACTTCAATGTTTTATGCGCTGACAACAACACCTTTACCGCAGATGTAACTCTCGGCGAATGGTTTGTAGGTAAATCTTTCACGCCCGCAATGGCACCGGATCAGCCTGAAATCATCAGGAATTTTGACGGGATAAGCGTATCAAGAACTTTAGGCGGGCAGAATTCAAGCGTTAAAAGATATGGGAAAAGGCAGGCATGGAAACTTACATGGCCTATCGTAGAAGAAGCAGATAAAATATTATTCGAGACTCTTTTAGACACAATCGAAGGGCCAAGATTTCCTTTTTATATTGATCTTGGGGAAGAGGCTACACCGTGTTTATATTTTGTCAGGTATGTTGAGAATAGTTTTAATGTTAAGAAATTAAAAGCTCAGGCATATAAAATCAGCATGTATATTGAGAGTGAAGTATAATGGAAACTAATCGCGGTATATTTTTAGTAAGTGAAACCAGCGGATCTATTACAACTACTCTTGTTCAGGCAACCGGAGATGCTGTAATTTACTCAAGAGAAATCAAAGAGGATTCTGACTCTACAACGGAGAGAACTTTGCTTCTTAACTGCCCGGATGATGATTCCAGTACGCCGACAATTCAAATAAGCATTAGGTTATATATCGGCACTTCCTGGACAGAGTATACTTCAATTCAGGCAGCAACCGCCGTACCGTCTGAATTTAAGATTACGAGCTATAATAAAAGCTGGTGGGTTAAAAATAACGGTGTACAGTTTCAAATAACTAAATCCGGGGCCGGGGCCGTGACCCATGCAAAGGGGCAATGGGTATGAGAATATTATTATTCCTTTTATTGCCGCTATTATTATATGCAAATGACAGGCGGGTACGCGGAATTGATTTAACGAGTTCGGCAAAAGATACTATTAAATCTATAACAACCGACAGCTCTGCGGTAATGCGTACCTGGGCACAGGGGCAGATTGAAGATTCGCTTACTGTCACTATTGCAGGGAAATCAGTAAATATTAGAGATTATATCCAGGACAGGAAACAGAGTTTGGTTGAATCCTATGGTGCTGTATCAAATGATGGAAATGATGATACTGCTTACATGCAGGCAATGGTAGACAGTGTAATTGCTAATGGCGGTGAGATTGTATTAAGTTCAGGAGTTTACTATCTGGCGGACAGCGTAAGACTTGCCCCAGGCGCTGGCAACACATTGATAATCAGAGGCATTCCGGGCGAGACTTGGTTTATTGGGGACACATCTTCTGTTAGTGAGAGGTTTGATAATGGTTTTCATGTTGTGGATGGATCTGTTGAATTTGACGGGCTAAATTTCAGGCACATGTACACTCCGATAATTTTAAAACCATCTTCTTCCGGGTCAATTGAAAATTTAACTATTAACAATTGTTACTTTGACAGCTTGCGGATAAAGGCTGGCGGGTTTTACACAAACTATGTCGATAGTATTGTTTATAATATACGTGTAACCAATAACATTGTTAAGAATTCCAGAGGCGGTTTTGTTTTTAACGGCCATGTTAAAAAAGCATTATTTGAAAGCAATATATTTACTAATATTAATGGAAAAAATTTAAGTGCAATTTGTATGTCTGCCGGCAACAATACTAAAGATACCCTTATAGATAGATGGTATTCAAGCAGCCTTTATTACGGTTACATATTCTCTAACAATATTTGTGACTCTATTTATGCAACGGCTACAACCGAAATAGAAGTTCATGGAATAATGGCATTTGGGCGCAGGGTACTTGTGGCAAATAATATCATTTCAAATGTTTGGAGTACGCATGACACATCTGGGGCTGAGGGTATTTATCTTAAATCTATCGGAAGCAATATTGTTGGGAATATCCTCTGGAATGGCGGTGTCGGCGAGGCCTGTATTGCAGAAAAAGGAGAAGAGTTATCAGATGATTGTTTAATAACTGGTAATATAGTTTACAAGGATGCGCGCTTTACGGGTTATGGAATTTACACTACTTGTGATTCGAAGGTTGAGGGTAATTATGTTTACATTCCCGACAGAACGGCGGTTTCGGCATCTGGAACAGGAATTCGAGTAAGCTATGAAGGCAAGAAGCTTGATATACTTAATAACTATGTACACGTAGAGGGAATTGGTATTAACTGTGGAAGCGGAAAAACTTCAAATGGAGGAGTAATTACAATAGCTGGTAATTATGTCAGAAGTGACAGCAGCCTATCCGTTCAGCAGGGACTTGGAAGCTACGATAGTGAAGAAACTATTATAGACCACAATAGGTTGTATTCTTATTACACCGGGATTGTTTCTATTCCAAGCACAGCACAGAAAGTGACCATTACAAATAATCCGGTTTTAAGCATGGACGGATGCACAACTAGTGGATATGGTATAAGCGTAACTGGGGCAGAGCGTTTTACATTTGACAACAATAAGGTTTATTCAGACAGTTCTACCAGTACAACCGAAGTTTTATATATTCAAAATGCAAGAATTGGTGAGATAAAAGACAATGAGTTTTATGATAATGGTAATGCAAGCAGGTGGATCAGGTTAAATCAAGGCACTACAAATGCCGATAGATGGTTATTCAGCGGGAATAGTTTCTTGGTGGATGATGAGATATTTGAAGAACCAAGCTACATAATTAATACTGGGACAGACACGATTACAACGGCCATTTATCAGAATAATATTTTTAGTAATATTAGCGACTCTACCTTTGTTCAGGCAATTTATCACGGTGCGTATAGTGCAACCTTGATTTTCAAAGACAATATCTATGATGCTAATTTTACAAGAGGCATAGCTTTAAATGGAACTGGAAAAAGTTATGGTACTCTGTATTTCGCTAACAATGTATGGCTGAATCCTGCGGGGCATTTTCTTGTGGACGATACCGGGCAGAGTACATGGGTAGACATTACGGCTACTAATTTAGTCAGATTAAACAACGGTCTTGATGGTGATATGGGCTCATACTTGGGGCAGGTATTCATTAATTCAGCAACAGATAGTGTTTATGATTTATACTATAACCCGGCAACCAATTCAATAGACACAACAAAAGTTCCAAGAGCGTTGGAATAAGGAGAAACTATGAAAAAGCTAATTTTAATACTTTTATTAACGATGTCGTTTGGCTGGGCATGGCCCGAAGGCTATGGACGTTTGACTAAGTCTGCTATGACTGCTTATGTTATAGCTCAAAACAATACATGGACAGGAACGAATACGTTTTCCGGGGCGGTTACATTTAATGCATTGGCTACATTTACTGCCAGCATTACGGCTGATTCGTTATTGATCGATACTAATACTCTTGTTGTTGATAAAACCAATAACAGTGTTGGAATTGGAACCGCTGCGCCATCTGCCGTAAAGCTTCACGTTGTTAAAGGGGCTGGCACTGTTCCAGGTTTAGCCGGGGATGAAACGGCCATATTTCAAAATAATGATGATGCCGCCGATGTTAATCGTGTTGTGTTGTTATCCGGTGCATCTGGCTCAAATAATATTGAATTTGGTACAGCTGTGGCAAGGAATGTAGGGCAAATCCAATATGACCCTGCCGGTAGTTTTATGAATTTTAGGGTTAATGCTGGCACAAGAATGAGAATTATCTCGAATGGGAATCTTGGGATTGGAGACAATAATACATCACCATCTGCTAAACTATCCGTGGATGGTAACGCAGGGGCTGTAGATTTATTAGAACTAATTAATGATACCGATGGCGCTGTTGGGGATAGCTCTTTCGTTGTTAACAAATTGGGTGCAATTGCTACGTGTACATCAATTACTACAGCTGGGGCAATAACCGGAGCGACATTAACAGTGACAGATTTTACTCAATATATATCTATCGCGTCAAGCCAGGCCGGAGTGGGCGGGACAGCCCCAACACCCACAACCCTTGAAACATGGAGAGGGCTAAAATTTAATGCGAATACTGAATTGGCTTTTATAGAATTTGAGATTCCGGACGATTGGAATGGTACTTCTGATATGGCATTAAAGATATATGGTTTTCCTGATGCCGGTGACCAAGTGCAAAATGGTGAAGTTATAGAATTTGATGCAGAATATAGAAGCATTGCAGAGGGTGAACCATACGATAACGGAACGTCTGTAACAATTTCGCCAACATATACAGAAACGGCAAGCCCGGCAGCAGACAAGATATTAATTGAGCTTGAGGCAGCAATCGATTTCGATAACGGCAACCAGCCGCTTACAAAAGGTGATAACGTAGGCTTTAAAATACTCAGAGATGTAACAACGAGTGATACCTATACTGGTGATTTCACGGTTATAAAATTTGAGATCTCATACACGGCCAATTCATTTAGCAAGCATAGCAATTAATGTATTTAATATTATTAACAGCCCAACTATTGACTGCTTTGGCAGATTGGAACCTGAAGGGCAAGGGCGTTTGGACAGATGTAGATTATAACAAACTGCCATTCTGGAAGAAGGGAAAGCTATGGGCCTTTATCATAAATGCTCCCTACGTTGTTTTAGTGCTGATTTTGTCTTATGTTTATGGATGGATTTACTTAATAGGTCTATTGGGCGTCTGGAACGAAGATCATTTTTATTACCTGATAAAATGGGCCTGCCGGGGCTGGCTGGATTGGAATACTTGGTTTACGATATTTAACAAAAGGGTATTCAGGTTCAAGTGGGTTTATTATTTGACTGGGCTGCTTTGTAATTTAATATGGGTGGTGTTATGAGCAAATGTGTTTTTGGTTTAAGCAGGCAAGAAAAAAGAGATGTAGCATTCGGCTCGTTTATTGTCGCGGCATGCTTGATACTGTTGTTTTTTTATGGATGCAAAGATAAAAACACAATCTATCCAGGTGAAGGGAAAGAGTTTGTATTTGTGATTGCTGTTAGTGATTCTGTTATAAAATATACCTATGCCGATTATTACAAAATAGATGACCGTAAGTATTGTCAATTGTACGACAGCACAGGAGTACGTGTTGCTCAGCTTGCGCCGAGTATCGATACTGCTCAGCTGTCAATAATTAAGATAGATAAATTTAATCATTAAAGGAGAAACAGGATGGAGTTTTTATTGGAAAACTATGTGATGATTGTCGGCGCAATAGTGGCCGTATTCGGAGCATTCAAATTAGTTAAGTTTGTTAAGTATATTCGTTTTGCAAAAGAGGTCGTTGATATTTATGCAAAATATGACGAGTTTGCCAAAGATGGTAAGTGGGTCGAAGCTGAATATACTGCATTGGGGAAAGAAATGGTCGAAGCGGTCGATAGCGGCAAAGTAGCATTTAAGAAATGAAGCCAATCAAACCGGATTATATAGAGCCACTTATCCCTTTGATAAACAGCCGTGGTAACGACTTGACTCCGGTGGCTATGCTTCCTATGCCCGAAACAGAAAGCGGCAGAGAAACGCTCCTGAAGGCTCTGCCGTATTACATCTTTAAGTATGCGGACAATATTGAAAAGATCGGGGCCGTGATTGATGATAAGAAATTAGCACTTCTGTTTATCGGATTGGGCAAGGCTATTAAATGGCTGGGTAAAACTTATTACAATAGGAAGTATGGGTAATGGCAGCTTCGGCAATTGAGCAGAAAATAGACGATTTAATTTTATCGTTTAATGACTTCAAGGAAGAGTACGGAAGGGGCCGGGATCGGCATATCCAAGAACACGACCGCATTGAGAAAGAAATTTACGGGAAAAATGGTGATGACGATGGATTAAAAACAAAGGTAAAATTTAACACCAGCTTCCGAAAGACAACTAAAAAAATACTGATTGGGTTCTTTATGATGGTTGCTGCCAATATTATTGGATTATTTTTTTTATTCGCAAGGTGATATAGAACACAAATTATAAGCAATGCTATTATAAGCTGCCTAATATAAGTCAAGCCTATATATCGAGAAATTATGATAAATGGTAAAGCCTCAGTATTTTCTCATTATGTTAAACGCGATTGGAATCAACTATATTTTCTGATTGCTGACATACACTTTGACTCACCTAAATGCAACCGTAAATTATTATCCAGGCTTTTAAAACAAGCCAAAGAAGACAATGCCTTTATAATGATCTTCGGGGATTTATTTGATTGTATGGGCGGGAAGTATGATCCCAGAACTCATAAGGGTGATATATTAGAAAAATATAAAGGCAAGAATTATTTTGATTTAATAATTAACGATGCCGTTGAATATTTCCAGCCCTACAAAGATAATATATTATTTATTGCTCCTGGAAACCATGAATTTACCGTTACTAAAAAACATGAATTCAGCATGATAGATCGATTCATCAAAGAACTGAATCCAAATATCATCAAAGGTGAATATGCCGGTTTTATACGGTTTAAATTTGAAGCATCTAATGGCGGCAGAAGGTCAAGCAAAGTAATGTACTATACGCATGGTTCAGGCGGGAACGCTCCCGTTACGAAGGGCGTGATAAAGATTTCAAGAAGAATGAATATTATTGACGCTGATATATACGTTAGCGCTCACGTCCATCAGCCGTGGAATGTACCAACCACACGAATAAAGTTAAGCCTGTCAAATAAAATAATAAAATATGAACAGGAACATATACAATTACCGTCATTTAAAGAAGTTGGTGATTGGGAAACCCGAGGAGAAATGGGCTCTGCTCCATCTGGCGGCTATTGGATGAATTTTTTAATGCGGTATATTGGTGATCAAGGCTTTATCGACCAGGATGTTATGAGGGCAAAATGACACAAATAGCTATTTGTTGACGTTGGGTGCTGTAACTCAGTCCGGTTAGAGTTCCTGCCTGATACGCAGGCGGCCGATGGTTCAAATCCATCCAGCACCACTTCACAATTTATCGAAGCTTATCACGATAATACTTTATTAAAGTAATGTATGTAAACTTATCATAATTTGATTTATTATACTTCTTAATCTCCAGCATTTCAGCAGTACCGGCCCCCCATTTTTTATCTATAGCAATTTTATATTTTTCATTTGCTCCCTGTTCAAATGCGTTGCAATGCTTACACTGAAGATTACAATTTTTCTCATCGTAACGGGTAGATAAATACTGACGCTTGATGAAATGACCGTTATCCATATACTTCCATTCTTTCATTCGTCCACAGGTAATACACAAACCTATTCCATCTACTGAATCTCTTAGGCGAATAAACTTAGAAAATTCAGTATCAAGAACTTTCTTTAACTGCTTAATGGTCATATCCTCAAGCTTTTTCTTTGGTCTGCTCATATCACTCCTTAATTTTGTCTAAGTAGTGCTGTCCGATGCGGTTCATTTCTTTCTTGTACCATTCGTCAAAGTCATCTATATTAATATGGGTATCTTTGTAATAGACGAACAGTCGATCCCGGAGCCGCTTGCTCGGTGTTTTTTCTTCAAACTCCGGCTTTATGTCAGGCAGGTCAACTAAATCCTCTTCGTTAATTTCCGCGGGGCTGAATATAAACCAGCCCAATTGATCGTACAGCTTAAACACTCCGTCACTTTCTTCACCAAGTTCTTGAGTATCAACTTGAAGTCTTAAACAGCGATCTTTCATAGTTGATATTTTTGTAATGGTTGCCGGCACTTGAAATTTCATTTTTGCTCCGATATAAAAGTATTGTAACTTCTTTCCAACGTCCAAACATCACGTTTATACGGGCCTCTATCTATGAGGATAAACAGCGCTTTCATAATTAATTTAAACATATCAATATTCAAAAGAAGTCTCCTTGATTGTCTTCAGGTTTCTCTCGTTTTATTACTTCATCATATTCGCATAGCGGATGACCATACTCACACAGCCCGCCAATTCGCCAGCAGTGCAGCTTGATCGATTCAACTTTTGATTTATGCCTGCACTCTTTGCAATACTTCTCAAAGTTTTCTTGGTCGAATTCTTTCATCGTTTTTCTATCTTGTCAATTTCAGGAAATCCAACCCAGCCCTTTTTTGTGAATCTTTCAGCCGGCAGGCCCTTCATAAGTTTAATTAATTTCTTGTGGAATCCAATACGGGGTTTATTATTTTTTGGATTACATAAATACAACGAATGAGCCAGACGATATGTTTTAAAATCTTCGCAGCCCATCTTTGTATTAATATTATACATAACGCAGTAATCACAATTAGCACCCATAGCCACACCGCAAAAAGGGCAATTAACCCGGCTATAATTATCTTCAGTATATCCTTTAATACATATCTCTGACGCTCTGATAAATCTTTCTTTTTTGGTCACAATATTCTCCTTTAAAAATGGCAGGGCTGCCAGGGTACATATAACTGGCAACCGATATTATCAGCCTCGGTTAAAGGGCCGCCTTTGATTACCCTGCCATATTTGCCCCGCAATTAAAATTGGTCTTCGTTTTGTACGTCATCTTCCTGGTTTCTTTGTGCGGCAGGCGGCAGGTCTTTCGGATCGCTCTCGGCCCTGCTTAAGGATTGGATATTATTAGCAATGATTTCTGTCATATATTTCTTTTGTCCGGCCTGGTCTTCCCAGCTCCTTGTCTGTAGCCGGCCATCTATAAACACCTGGCTGCCCTTCTTCAAATATTTGCCGGCAAATTCTGCCTGTTTACTAAAAACTACAATATTGTGCCATTCGGCCTGGTCATTATAATTACCCTCTGCGTCTTTAACGGAATGGTTTGTCGCCACAGAAAAATTGGCAATCGCAGTACCGCTCGGCGCATAACGCATATCAGGATCTTTGCCTAACCTGCCGATTAGAATTACTTTATTAACGGTTCCCTTTGACATTTTATAACTCCGGTTGGTGTAAGGTTTTGTGTAATTTACTCACTTCAACATAATCCCAGGACTCGAGCTGTTTCGTTGATTTTGCTTTATTACCCGTTAATGCTAATAATTTGGCGCTGGCCGTTTTATCGTCCGGGGATGTATCAAGTATTTTGATTTTAATTTCTTCGATCAATTTAAACTTTCCCCTTCCTTCTTCCAACGGTGGCTCCATATCATCAGAATGAATCAAATCGGTGTCTGGCATCTTCCCAACCGGAGTAAGAAACGTCAACAATAAACAGTTTTTAAGTGCGTATGTTGTTGCTTTCCCGGCACCCTTATCTTGAGGGTCAACGCCGTGACCATATCCGCTCAAAACCTGGCTTTCGCCCGACTCGTGCAATAGTAAGTATTTAGTTTTAACTTTGGTAAATACTGACTGTTTCTGTTTTGAGCCGTAATTATTTGTCTCTTCCCATCGGCTGATGGTTGTTTCGTCCTGGATGTCAATCGGAAGAATACAAAGTCCGTTTTTTGCAAGGGCCTCATTGAACACTTCTTTTACATCTTGATCTTTTGTACCATCGTAAGCCGCTTTTCCAGTGCCAACCCTTGAATTTTTCTCCATTCCCTCAACTTCTTTCATTACAGATATTATAGCTTTCGCTAAATTTTCCATGACCTTCCCTCCAAAATATTCTTCGTCTGACATACGTGCATACGGCGGTTCATTTATTGCCCAGCCTCAATAAGTCTTTTTTAATTTTATCGATTTGAATCAGGTCTTTATGCCAGCACCCGGCATAATAAGTATCATAACACTCAAACAGCCCCATATTTTCACCTTTTCCATATAATACTTTTTCGTACAATTCAATAATTTTCTTTGTTTTTGTTTCATAATCATTTTCCATTATTTTCACCTTTTAAGATTTTATAAGCTTTCAATTGTACAAGGTGCTCTTCTGCTTCCTGAAGATTGCGCTCGTAGTGTTTGACTAATTTAACCTGCAGTTTAATAAGGTGGTCAGCCCATGCAATTCTTTGTTTTTTGTTGGTGTCCATTATGCACCTAATAATTTATTGATACGTACCTGATTTTGCATTTACCGATTAAATTAATTATGTTTTTCGCTTCAGGCTCTTTGATTCCAGCTTTCACAAAATCAGCCAGAACAGTATTGTTTATTGTTTTCTGGTGCTGAATATTGGCCGCTTTCTTTTCAGCCAGTTGTTTTTCTAATCGTTCATTTGCTTCTTTTGCATATTGAATTTTTGCCAGCCTGTCAGCTTCTTCTTTTTTGGCACGCTCAACAGCCTCGGCCTTATCCCGCTCAGCTTTTTCGGCCTCTTGTTTTGCCCTTATTTCTGCTTCGATCTTTTCACGCTTGGCGTTTTCAATTGTTTCTTTTGCTTCATTCTCTGCTTTAATTCGAGCCTCGTCTGCAATCCATTTTTCATGTTCAATTTGTGCCTGTTTTTCTTCTTCGATTCGTTGTTTTTCAATACGGGCATCTTCATCAGCCAGCAATTTTGCCTCTTTGATCTCAAGCGCTCTTTGCCGGTCGAATAGTCCATCTTCCCCTATAGCGTCTTCCCAGGCCTCAGTTAATTCTTTCAAGGCATTATCAGCGGCGATGCGTTCTATTTCTGAATCTTCAAAATCCGTTAAGGGCTTTCGGATACGATCCTTTAAATCGTCCAAAAAATCACGGCTCTTTTTCCGGCTCTTATTAACCAATGCTGTTCTTTGAGTCCAGTCGGCAACGAGTTCTTTTCCTATAAGATCAATCGCGGTTTTCTCTTTTGCAATAGAAAAAGCCTTTGATGCAATTTGTTTCCGGCTCTTGTCAGTAGAAATATCAGGAATAAAATTCATTGCATCATCTTCAATCTGTTTTAAGAAATCGTCAAGCCTTTCTCCGGTGAATACTTCTAAAGCATTCTCTTTGTTGATTACAATTAATTCACTCATCATTTTCACCTTTCTAAAAATGTCCACCCATACCAAACGATCACACGTGCTACAATTAAGACGCACGAATACATTCCGACCATCTCAAAGAAGTGACTCATTTCAAAGCTTCCTTTAAATTCCGGTAGCTTTCATCTGATATTTCAATATCTTTACCGTCAATTGTTATCGTATGGGTTCCATGGCGTTCCCATATTTTTTTACAGCCCGCATTTGTCATTTTAAATTTAAGTTCCATTTTTTCATCCTTCCGTTAATAGTTGTTCTTTTTTAATATCATAAGCCTCTGGACGATACATACCAAGCGGATTCTCATTATCAACATAATGATCGATTAACAAATCATACCCAGCGGCGGGAGAATGAAGCAGGTAATCTTCGAGTTCTTCTTCTTCAGACAGAGAGTCATTGTACCAGCTAACAAATTTCTCACAGCCAAGAATTTTCTGCCAAATTAGCATTCGCTCTTCCTTTGTCAAGTCGTTGTACTTTTTGATTATGTCTGGATAATATATATCGTTCATTTTATTTCCTTTATAAAGCAGGGACGACTTTTTCTGTTAGTCTTTTTAAGGTTCACGAGGAAGGCACCCACGGGGAGCCGCCCCTGCATAGTTATTTTACCCTCTTTTCGGTTATGGTTCTCTCAATTAAACGATACTTATTCTTTTCAACTTTTTTTAATTTGTCAATATCGGTCTTTAAAAATAGCACCAGCCCCTGCCTCCCGGCTTCACTGTATCTCGATAGTTTACCATCTAAGAGCAATTTGTATATTGTAGACCGAGAGTATCCAGTTACTTCTTCAGCTTCTGCCATTGTATAGCAATCTTCTCTTTTCATTTTTAATTCCCTGTTTGTTTATTTTCAATATAATATACTAAAAAACAAAAAGCAAATAAAATATACATTTGCATACAAGAAAACATTAATGTATATTAAACCAAAAAGGAGCGAACGGGTGCAAGGAAATAGATACATCAGAAATAATATGCCCAGTTTGCGGATTTTATTGTTTAGGTAAAGGTGGACGTGATTGCATTGATAAACCCAGTATGCAGTAATCCGTATAACACCAGCGATCAGGCGCAAAAAACAAAAGGATAAATTATGAAAAAACACCTAACCCGAGCGGCGTTTTTTGTCGCTTGCATTGCAATGTTAGCCCTTTTTGTATTTGAATACCACAATGGATTGGATTCAAAATGCTATAATGGCGGCAATAAACATTTATTTAGTCCACGCTATTCAAGAATACTTCCAGATGTGGTTAAGGGTGAGGGAATAACTATAGAATATTTGGAAGCATTAAAAGATGAAATATATATCAAAGATGTTTGCGTTTGGTGTGGCAAAGAAATTAAGAAATAGGCTAACGCCGGGCATAACGCGCCGCGTAAATTTTGATATACTAACAAACTGGAGAATTTCCATGACTGAAGATAGAACCACGAAAAAAGAGACTGCAGAAACGGTCGGAGTTAATGCCAATGTTAGCAAGCCGGGTGACTACACAAAATTCCCCAGTGATTCTGTTTTAAAGAAATGGGAATGTGGGCGAGTTGCGGTAAATATTATGGTAATTTTAAAAAGAACCGGAAATGAATTTCGTGGACTCTCTTACGAAGAATATAAAACTGAAAGATTAAAAGATGGTGAGTATTCAGACGGGGAAAAGCCATATTTCAATAAAGCTATTGAGCATTGCAAGAATGCCGAAACTGCAAGTGCATTTAGCCCAAATTGGGCTTGCTAACATAAGAATATACAGACCGTGCACGTTATGAAATTTAAAAAAAATAAAAACAGAGCACTTGCCAGGCTTGCGGCAATGAGACATGCTAAAGCTTGTAAGCGGCTTGACGGGCCTCCGCAAATCAGCCCAATTGTTGAAAACCTATGATAAATTTGCATCCGGATATTTATATGCTTATATTGTTTTCGTGCGGTGGAGCAGTTCGGTCAGCTCGTCAGGCTCATAACCTGAAGGTCACGGGTTCGAATCCCGTCCGCGCAACAGATTTTTGACATACACGGCCAGCGGGTGGCTGATTAAAGAGTATTCCCCAGGAATTAAATGGGGGTGGTCTATGCTTTTTGCTCTTTAAAGGTATACCCGCCTTATAGAGGCCACTCCATTTAGCTTTTGGGGATTTTATATTTTAAGGAGAATGTTATGGGTGCTTTCTGTAAAAAATGTGGCAATTATGTTTTTGAGCCATGTAAATGTAAGTCATTCAAGGTAATAGATGATGATGGCGAAGAGCGCGAAATATATGCTAACCACGAAGAGGCGGCGGCGCTGGAATTTGCCAGACTATACAATGAAAATGGCGATTATGCGTTGATGAACGATACTATAGAAATTACCGTTGATGGAAACAAATATTGTGTCGGAGCAGAGCCAGATATATACTATTCATCTACAAAATTATAATTAAGGAATAAATTTAGCTTTTAAATAGCTACACGAATCTATAGTAGATAATATTCGACGGGATACCGACAATGGAAAGACACTGGGGATATTATCAATAATCGACACTACCAGGGGAATGCGTCAAAGTGTAACTGAAGGCGAAAGTAAGACCAGGACGCAGGGCAATAAGGAGCCTTGAATTTACGAGCTGATTCATCCTTATTAATAATCAGCCTGTGTGAAGGGGCCGCATCTGAAAGTTGGATAACCCTTGCATGGAAAGCAACTGAGTTTTTATTCAGGAAGGCTTTCTATGCTCTGAAACCACAAACTGAAGTTGGATAAGTATGAAGCAAGTAAGTATAAGAGAGTTTAAAAACAGAGTAAATGCATTATTACCAAAGAAAAAGAAGTGCGGGAAGAAAGTAAAATGCAAAACAATAATCAAGCCTGAACAGAGGGATAAATATAAAACAGATTTTAATTCATATTCAGAATATTTAAAGTCCCCATTGTGGAAGCGGATCAGAAAGAAATTTTTAAGAAAAAAGATAAAGTGCCAGGTATGTAAACTTGAACCATACAAAGAAGTACACCACAAGAAATACCGTAAATATGGGATGGAAGAGTGGAGCGATTTAATAGCCGTCTGTCATACTTGCCATTTCCAAAAGTTTCACCACACGAGGTGGAATGACGAAAGGGTAAATCGTATATTAGATAACATGGTTTAGGTTGGGCAGTAAAAAGCGGCAGGTATGCTTAAAACAGGAGCTTGAATGAAATGCTCGAAATGTGACGAAAATAAAACGACAGGCGTTGTCCAGGACGGCGAGTTTGTTTGTAATGAATGCTTTGTAAAAGAAAAAACGGCCGGCATTATCAAACAAAGAGCTTGGAAGCAGGATTGGAGAATGGTAGCAGTTTTAAAGCATCACGGAATTCGTGGCAATATGGCGGCGGTGTATGTGGGTAGGCTTCCAGTAGAGTTTTTACGCCGGCGGGTTTGGTGCATGAGGTTTATGATTGACAAGAACAGGGTCACTAAATCAAAGTGGTGTTTAATGAAGAGTTTGATAGAAAACAAATATCCAGAGCCGGAAGAATTTCATGCCTGGTTAAAATATAAATTAGACCATCGTCGGCAAGGAGATTTTCAGGTATTGTATGAATAGCAAGCCGAAGAAACTTTACCATTTTAAAGCAGGGTGAGGGTATTATGAGTGAATATAAATTATTTGGTGATGAGTGGGAAAAAGAAATGTTGAAATTCCCAAAGAAAGAATTAATTAAGATGCTTGGCGCAGCGCACGTGGAATTATTAAACCAGTGGATTCCAGTAGATGATAAACTGCCGGATATGGATGAAATAGTTTTCCTTGACAATGACCAGTTTGTATGGATCGGCGGTCGGTCTATTGTCAGCAATAACGAATGGTTGTTCGGTAATTGTTATGGGAATATCTGGTATAATCGGAATGCTGGTAAATGGGAAGGCGAAATAGAAATTGATGACGAGTACAGTCCGGTTCGTTGGCATTCATTACCCAAAGCCCCGGAGGAAAGATGAAAAGTATGGACAGAATACCAAAGCATTACAAAAAAGGTACACGTGATTGGGATGCTGAATATGATGTGTTGCTTGACGATGGAATTCAAATGTTGCGCGATGCTGAAGAATTATTGTCAAAGTTGTGGAAACGTGCGAATGTATAACGGTGAGTATAACGGGATTGAAACATTAAACAATGAATGAGAGATAACAATGAACAAAGAAAAAGCTACAAACTCCACTAAAAAAGAGCGCGTTTCAATTCCGGTTAATACTGTTGTTAGAACGCTTTTTATACTTGCCGGGACAGATACTCAAGCACGTAATTACGCAAAATCAAAGGACGTAAAACCAAACGAATATATTTACTTGCATGATAGACACCAACTTTACGGAAGACGCGGCGGAAAAGTCATTAGAATTGGAAGCTGGTATCAGAAAAACAATGGATATGATATGTGCATACTTGCCGAAGATAGAGATTTCAAGGTGATTGATGATAAAACTTATTAAGCGTTCTAACGCTCGATTATCAGCGGCGGGCGTTTATCGTCCGCTGTATAATTATGTTATACAAGTGAGGAGCTTTAGATGAATAAAGAAGACTTTATAACAGAAAGAACCAGGATTATTTCAAACATGCTGGACAACCCTGATAATGGCATTTACCCGACAACTAAATGCTTTGAAGAATTTGACAAATTATATGACCGTGTAATAAACGAAGCGACGAACGGGAGCGCGGCGGATTTACTTTGGATGGTAGTACAATCTAATGGTGATTGCAGTGGTAGGCTTCTGAATGAAATAGATGATTACTTTAAAAGCCGTGTGAATGTATAACGCCGGGCATAACGTGACGTAAACAGGAGACCAATATGTGTGATGAAATAAACTTTGGCGTAAGTGAAAAAACCGGGGAAAAACCAGTAGCGTTTACGTTCCCAGTCAATGCCATTGTTGTGTGGCCGGGACACCGGATTAGACGATGCAGGATGTACTTGGCTATTACACAAAATGAGCTTGCAAGGCGACTGGGAATTACCCAGCCAACGTTAGCAAAGTTGGAGGCCGGAACGGGCAAAACAATTAAATATGCTGATAAATTAAATGAATGGTGGCATAGCGAAAGATCTGAGGTATTGAAAAGCCTTGAAAGCGAGCGTATGCTTGTGATGTCGCTTTAGGCCACATAACACCCAAGATAAGAGGCTTGCCCTCTTGATCTTGATGTTATATGGAGCATTAAAATATGAAAGATGAATATAGAAATTGTGTTTCTGTTCAAGACCAAACCATGGAGATACCCGCGGGATTTTTTATTAGCAAAGTTGACCTTGATGACGTTGATCCTTTTTGTATTGCCCGCGAAAAAGATTGCTTATCATCAGATGAAGGACTCAAGATATTTATCCCAAAAGGGCTTGCTTACTATATGAGAAGACATTTTTGCGGATCGCAATCCATGCACGACGCATTAATTGAAGACGGACGGCGTGATGTTAGGAATAAGATCAAGACGGCATTAGGAATATAACGACCACCGATCAGCCGAAGCGTTTTCCTTTCGGCTGCATTGCGTGGTTAGGCAACCGATAGGATGAATGTTGATGATAAGAGTTTTTCCAAATAGAAATAAATGGATTCCAAAAGATAAGCTTGCGTTTGTCGGATATCCCGATCTTTTCCATCCGAAAGATAGTTCAATTCCTGTAAAAATTAGTGTTGCTTTCACGTGGGATATTCCACGTGCTTATGAATTACTTGAATCGTGGGGAAGATACTTTGATGACGTTCAAATTGGCGGCCCTGCCTTTGGTGATCCGGGCGGTGAATTTACCCCTGGATTGTTTATAAAAAAGGGTGTAACAATTACAAGCCGTGGTTGTCCTAAAAAATGCAAATGGTGTTTTGCTTCGAAACGTGAAGGATCTATAAGGGAATTAAAAGTAAAAAATGGTTGGATAGTCCAAGACAATAATTTACTTGCATGTAGTGAACAGCATATCCGGTCAGTTTTTGAAATGTTGAAACGGCAATCAAAAGCGGCTGTTTTTGGTGGTGGATTAGATGCAATGCTTTTGAAAGATTGGCACCGGGATTTATTTGATTCCATAACATTTAAGGAATTGTGGTTTGCTTGTGATACTACCGGATCGATAAAAAACATTAAAAGAGCATCAAAAATATTAGACGGGATTCCGCAATACAAAAAAAGATGCTATGTGATGATCGGCTTTAATGGCGAAACTATCACAAATGCAGAAAGAAGGTTGGAGCGAGTATATGAACTTGGATATTTCCCTTTTTGCCAACTATACCAAGGTGCGAATAAAAAACAATACTCAGACGAATGGAAAAAACTTGCTCGAAAATGGGCAAGACCGGCGGCCTACAATAAGAAGGTTGCCTAACGCCCATGTTCAGGGGGCGCAAACAGGAGGACGTAATTATGGTTGGTAAATTTATACACCCTACGTGGGAAAAACCGGAGCGCGTTTGCGTTCCCTTGCAACATAATGTTATACCACTAGAAGATTGTATTTTAGTAGCACATGATACTGGCGAGGGCTGGCAGCTGAGCGCTGAAGACACAAAACATAATGTTGTATGTTATTTGAAATGGCCCGATTCGTGGCCTAATATGATGGATAAAGCCGCCTTGAGAAATTGTGGATTTAAGGTGGTATAACGGTGGAGTTAACATGACGAAAAAAGCGAAGCGTTTGAGTTCAGAGTTGAACGATTTGTTATGTGTATTTACACGGGGAGGGTGTTATAACCTGGCTGAAGTTGACATGCTGAGAGTGGGCAAAGATGGAAGTCAACACGAACCGCTCTCTCCCTGTAAATACACATAACGACTAGCGTGAGTTTCGGTGCTCACAAACACAACTAAAACGACGGGCGTTGTCACCGTAAATCTCAACGCGCTGGTTAGGAGAATTATGAAGGTTAAACAAGCAATCGAACTTTTAAAAACAATGGATCAAGACGCTGATCTACAACATCTTTGGGACGGTGAATGTCGAACAATCGTTGAACACATCTACATGGGAAAGACTGGGATTTGCGTAACTGCGGATAGCGAAATGGTTGCCTACTCAGAGGAGTGCCGCCCAATCGATGCGCCTACGCCAAAAGAAGACCCTTATTGGGAGACTCCTAACGCTATGATAACCTGATTGAAACAGGACGTTTGAATTCAGGTTGATTAGCTTGTTATATTTGCGCCAGAACTAACGGAGTACAAGAATTGATAGATTTTACTTACTTACACCAGCCGCCAAAGAAATTTACCTTTGAACAGGTAGACCTTAGAAAGTGGACTGAAAAATGGGCCACTGGTAAAGTGTTGAATTTGTTTGCAGGTAAAACGAGGCTGAATGTTGATGAAATAAGAGTTGACCTAGATCTAGACGTGAATCCAGATTATTGTATGGATGCTTATGAGTTTTTAAAAACCTGGGATGGTGAAAAGTTTGACACAATAATTTTTGATCCTCCATACAACTTGAGGAAATCAAGAGAAAAATACAATGGGAAATATTTTGGATCTCTTCGGAAAATTAAAGATAAAATGATAAATGTTTTAAACCCTGGTGGGCTGATACTGCACTATGGATATGATAGCGTTGGACTAGGACGTTCGCGAGGATTTGAAAAAATAGCCGTTTGCTTGGTTTGCCATAATGGAGACCATAATGATACAATTTGCCTAGTTGAAAGAATGAACCAGCTGAAATTAGCAATTTAAACGAGCCGGAAGCGAGTGCCGATGAAGGATATAAACTTGATAGGCCGACGTTTTTGGCGCAAATATAACGCCTGAATAAGGAGCCACCAGCGATACCCTTAAATTTACTTTGCGCCGAATTCTGGTGGTCTGCTTAATTTTGCTTGTTGGGACATTTTAACGAAAAGAAGGATTGATATGATTAAACTTTACCATGGGAATTGCCTTGTTGAGAACGATAAAATAGAAAGCGGAAGTGTGGATTTGATACTGACTGATCATAGTTAAACTACGTGAACTTATCTCCGGAGCGCTGAGATCAACGGGAATCCGGGGATTTATTTAAAGATAAATAATTGATATTCACAAAATAATTTGGTATTGATATGTGTAAGATATGCAAGGGCACCGGATGGATAACAAACGTCCGCAAGGGCAAGAAGATAAGTATTCCATGCGTGTGCAGAATAAACTTGATTTTCAAACGGCCGGTCGAGCTGCCGAACATTGAAGATCCGGGGTTTTGGTAAAATTTAATTAGGAGTAAAATATGAGACAAGGATTCTACCTTAAATTACGGATGTTTAGGCACCGGCATTTTGAAAGAACACGACTGCAGATATTCCCAACGTTCTATTGTACTCAGGATTGCCCGTACTGTACGAGGCACTTTACCGGAAAGATGACGCCAAAAGAAAATGAAAATATGTTAATAGCTGATCAGTGGATGCAGAGAATTGAAGCATTCCCGGTTAAAATTGATGTAGTTACATTCAGCGGCGGAGAGCCTTTATTATATCCCGAAATTGATCTGCTTATAAACAGCCTTATTGATCGCGGGTATATAGTGACGGTCTTTTCAAATGGATCTATTTTTAACGATAAAATTAAATCGAATCCGCGTCTGAAGTTTATTTTAACTATGCACTATGGATCTGATAGAAAACAGTTTCTTAAAAATTGTGATCGTTATAAATCAGCCGGAATTAGAACCGATATTGATATAATGAACAAAAACAAATTTGGTGTGAATTCTGGGAATGAGGCCGGGGATAAGGGTATAATAAAGCCGGGTACTTTTGCATGGAAAGAATGTTTAGAAATGTCTGTTTTTTGTTATGGGCCGGATGGAAAGTTATTCACATCACCAGGGCAGACATGGTTTGAACATGTTCATGGTGAAATCAAAAAGGATATAACATGGACTTGAGAAAAATAAGAACCAGCAGGAACAAGGCTGGCGCTGTTGTCCAATTTTATACTCGGCTGGGCATGTGGATGAATTTACCAGGCAAGATAATGATATTTGCGCTTTTTTATGATCGTTATGGTTTAAACTGGTGGCTGTATGTTCTGGGAGTATTATTTTTGATATGGCTTGTTTTTGATTTCTTATTTATTTATCCACAGCAGGCAGATTTTGGTTTCAAGCAGTCAAAAAGTATGAGGGAGCTGCAGAACAATATTAAATGGATTAGAGAAAAAATAGAATTGGATCAATATGAAATATCAAAAAAATAAAATGAAGATCAAGATTTTATGCAAAAGAACAGGGCTTGGCAATGCCATTTGTTT
>Ga0222658_1000197_pt1 | contig 37355 bp, 41 predicted proteins | sample AntAcemetagen476_FD_179830 | JGI IMG/M metagenome (GOLD analysis project Ga0222658, IMG submission 179830) | Saline water microbial communities from Ace Lake, Antarctica - #476 | ecosystem: Environmental > Aquatic > Non-marine Saline and Alkaline > Saline | place: Antarctica: Ace Lake... | reverse complement strand
CGGATATTTTAGTAGTTTAAAAAATAAACTTAATGTTCACAGAGGACTTACCAAAAAAAGAAGAGAGAAAGTTGTGGTTGAGTTGTTAAAAGGAAGAAAATAGCCGACCAGAATTTCTATTAAGCCTATTTTAATAATTTCACAGCTTGCCAGTGGTCAAAACCAAGTTCATCAGCGGTAATATCACTTATATTTTTTAATACCACTTCTTTAGCATCAGTATCTGCTTTTAAGACGGGTTCTTTATCAAGATCAATATGATAAACAATAGAAATTCTTTTACCAGGTCTTGGGTCACGATTAGGATAGTCTAGTATAGTAAATAATTTTAAATCTTCTGGATTAACTTTTAATCCTATTTCTTCTTCTAATTCACGAGCACAAGCACTTGCTATATTTTTATCTTCATCATCAACATGTCCCCCTGGCATTACTAATTTATCTAAAAAAGGTTCTTTCATTCTTTTAATCAAAACAATTTTTTGTTTTTGGATTGTGATTAGTCCATCGGTTGTAAGAATTGGAGGCATATATTTTAATTTATATAGATAACAATATTCTATCAGTTTGTTAGATAATAATCAATTAAATAAAATTTACCTCAATCGTCACATACTGTCATCTCCCAATCAAGTTGAGGGCAGGCTCTGAGCTTGTTTCAGGATCTCACACTTGTCATCTCGACCGAAATGCAACGCAGTGGAGTGTAGTGGAGAGATCTTTCCTAGCACTTACTTTTAAAATGTATTATACTTTAAAATAAGAAAAAACATATCTGCCATTAGGCAGTTTTAATTCTTTTGATCGCTCAAAAGGACACAAAGAAAAAGTAGTATATTGAATTAGTAGGGAAGTGTTTGTTTAAAGAGTAGGTACTAGGAAAGATCTCTCCACAAGGTCGAGATGACAAACGAGAGGGATCTTTCGACAGGCTCAGAGCCTGCCCTCAACTTGATTGGGGGATGACATTGTGGAGTATTAGAAATATTTAAATAAAAATTAGGAAGTAGAGATTCAAACTTTTTATACTTGCTTAAGATTAGTAAAAAAGATAAACTATAATCAAATAAGTTAGTTCAAAAATATGAAAAATGGTACACAAAATTATAATTCTAAAGTTTTAGTAGAAATGTGGACTGATTTTATAGATTGGGATAAGCGACGTAAGGGCGAAGATAGTTTTTTGCTTAAACAGTTTAAAGAATCAAAATGTAAGAAAATTTTTGATGCCTGTCTTGGTGACGGTGTTGATTCTATTTATCTACTTAAAAATGGCTTTGATGTTGTTAGTAATGATCTAGATAAATTATTTATTAAAAAAGCTAAGCAAAATGCTAAAAAATACGATGTTAAATTAAATGTTACTCAATATGATTGGAGAGATCTTGATAAACATTTTAAGGCAGGTAGCTTTGACTCTGTCATTTGTATGGGAAATTCTCTAACCTATTTATTTGATGAAAAGGATAGATACAAAACTCTTAAAAATTTTCTTAACATTTTAGAAGATGATGGAGTTTTAATAATTGATGAAAGAAATTATCAGTATTTATTAGATAATAAAAAAGATATACTAGATAAGAGTAAATTTCGATATTCTAATAAATATATTTATTGTGGGAAAAATGTTTGTGGTAAACCGATAGAAATTTCTGATAATGAGGTTAAGATGGAGTATACAGATAGGCGTAATAATAAGAAAGCTCATCTTGTTTTATATCCATTCAAACATGGTGAACTTCTAAATTTATTAGAGAAGGCAGGATTTAAAAAAATAATACGTTATTCCGATTATAAAAAAGGGGATAATCCAACTGCTGATTTTTATCAATATGTTTGTTTAAAATAATTAAAAAATTACGCTAAATAAGACGTGTTTTGTGTTATAATAAAACAATAGAATTAATACCGTTAATCATCTAAAAATATATGTCCCGCAGTGAAAATTTAAATAGCCCTGCGGGCAGAAAGAAAGTAGAAAAATTGATAAATATTTCTTTATCAAAAACATAAAAAATAAACACCACTGTTTATAATTAACTTTTAAATTTCTACTGCGGGATATGGAGGATCACAAAAATAGACTTGTTATTTTTCAAGATAAAAAAATTCGTCGTACTTGGCATAGTGATGAATGGTTTTTTTCGGTTGTGGATGTTGTTGAGCTTTTGAGTGATAGTATTAATGCTCGCGATTATTGGTATAAAATGAAAATTAGAGTAAAGGCTGAAGATGGTTTTGAACTGTCGACAATTTGTCGACAGTTCAAAATGCAAGCTCTTGATGGAAAAATGAGAGAGACAGACTGTGCTAATACAGAAGGTATTTTTCGTATAGTTCAATCAATTCCTTCTCCAAAAGCCGAGCCTTTTAAACGGTGGTTAGCAAAAGTAGGTTATGAAAGAGTTCAGGAAATTGAAAATCCAGAATTAGCTCAAGATAGAATGAAAGAATTGTATGAGAAAAAAGGTTATTCAAAAGAATGGGTTGATAAGCGGTTACGCGGGATGGCTATTCGTCAGAATTTAACTGACGAGTGGCAAGAGAGGGGAATTATAAGTCAAAAAGATTATTCAATTTTAACCGCAGAAATATCAAAAGCAACTTTTGGATTAACACCTAGTGAATATAAAGAGTTTAAAAATATTCCTGATAAATCAAAAGCGAATTTGCGAGATAATATGACTGATTTAGAATTGATTTTTACAATGTTGGGTGAAAAAGTGACAACAGAGATTTCTAAAAAAGAAAAACCAAAAAGTATGCCAGAAAATAAAAAAGTGGCAAAACGAGGTGGGGGAGTTGCTGGAAATGCAAGAAAAGAAACTGAGCAGGAGTTAGGAAGAAGTATTATTAGTAATAAAAATTACCTGTCTTCAGGAGAAAACAAAGAGATTGAAGAATAGTTAGATTAATTTGCATGGTTGTAGTAGAATTTTTATGAAAAAAAGAAGAATACTATATTTCATCCTCGCAATACTGGCTGGTGTGTTTATGGTTGCGTATGCTGGAATTGATGATAGTCCTGGAGGACAGGTGATAGGCCTAGTGATTATCATAGTCAATGTAGTTTTGATATTGAGGAAGAAAAAAACTGAATAATAATTTACTTTAATTCCATTCAAAAAAGTTTCAACACCGTCTCAGACTGCGAAAACAGGGGCAAAAAGCTCTTTAACTTACCAAAACATGCCTAATTGGTATGTTTTGGGTGTATATTTGTAGTGAATTTGGCTAAAATTAGGTGAAAAAATAATTTAAATTTCCTGCAACTAGATAAAAAAGTTCTAAAAACTAAATAATTCCATATAAATAGGTGCTAAAACACTTATTTTATGATATAATATATTAAATTTATCCACATTTAAGTATTGACAACATATCGTATATGATATATAATAATAATGAATATAAAATAAAATTTTATAAAAATAGTAAAAATCATAAGTCTGATGTTTATAAATATATAGAACGGCTCAGTGATAAAGTTCAATCAAAAATTTATAAATATATAGAATATTTAAGAATTAATAATGGATATTTGGATGAGCCTTATTCTAGACATATTACAGGAAAAATAAGAGAATTAAGAATTGATTTTGGTAAAAGTAGAAATAGAATATTTTATTTTGTATTCATAGATAAAAAAATAATTTTATTGCATGCCTTTCTTAAAAAGACTCAAAAAACACCTAAAAAAGAAATTCAAAAAGCTGTAAATAATCATAAAGATGTTACTAATAATTTTAATTTATATGAATAAAAATAATAAAGCCATAGATTTTCAAGATATTTTAAATAAAAAACTTAAAGATCCTGAATTTAAAAAGTATTATGATGAATATGGTAAACAATTAGAAATTGCTTATCAAATTTTACAATTGAGAAAGAAGAGAAAAATGTCTCAAAAACAATTAGCAGAAAAGATTGGCACTACTCAAAGTAATGTTGCTCGTATGGAAGCGGGAGAACAAAATTTTACTACAAATACTTTAAATAGAGTTGCTTCTGCTTTTAAGCTTGAATTAAAAATTAATTTTGTTAAAAGTTAATTCAAATCTACTTCAACCTCTCTCAAAAAAGTTCCAACATTTTTTCAGACTGTGAATGAGAAATAGTGCACACAAAAGTGTGTACTATTTTATTACTGATTTTGTGAGTATAGTGTGCTATAATATAAATAGGTTTAATTTAGTAATTAAAATAGTATGGAAACACCACTCGACACACAGGTGGAAGCACCTGTAAACCCACCTCTAGAAACACCGTCAGAGGTTCTAGGTTTTGCGACCGCTTTCAAGTATCCGTTTAACAGGCCTGTCGGATTACTTAATATTTTATGGGCGTTAATACCAATCATTGGTTGGTTTGCTTTAGGTGGTTATGGAGTTAGAATCATTCAAGAATTTTGCAAAGGACAATTTAAAGAATTACCAAGATTTAAATTTGGTGATGACCTGGTGCTAGGATTTATGATGTTTATTAAAGGAATTCCTTTAATGCTTGCATATGGTATTATCACCGGTATCTTGTTTAAAATACATATGGTAGTAGGGGGTTTGTTTGAATTTTTTACAGCGTTTTTGGTACTTCCGGTTTTGGTTATAAATTACTTTGTTAAAGAAACAGTAGCTTCTTCTTTTGAATTTGAAGTAGTTAAACCTGTATTTAGTCACCTAGGAGATTATATTATAGCAATGCTCAAAAGTCTTGCTCTAGGAATAATATTTATGTTCATGTGGATAATACTGATAGGTATCTCAGCTGGAGCTTTCTCGAAAAATATTTTCTTGGCAGATTTCTATAGAAGAAGAGTAAAATAAAACTTAAATAAAAAAATAGTACTTACTTGTAGCAAGTACTATTTTTTTTTGAAGTATGTTTCCCGCCTCATCGGCGGATAAAATTTATTTTTTCTTTGCAACTTTTTTCTTGTCAACCGTAGCTTTAGCGGAGGCTGGAGTTGTTTTCTTTTTAGCTGGAGCTTTCTTTTTGGCTACTTTCTTTGTAGCAGTTTTTTTAGCTGGAGCTTTTTTAGCAACTTTTTTCTTGTCAACCGTAGCTTTAGCGGAGGCTGGAGTTTCTTTCTTTTCTTCTTTCTTTTCAACTTTTTTTGCTACCTTCTTTGAAGCGTTTGGATCTAAAATAGATATTAGTTTATCCATTTTTTCATTTAAGTTTTTGATTTGTTCCATTACTTCTTTGTTATCGCCACCTCTACCTTTTCCTCTACTTTTTGAAAAACACTCATCACAAAGGATTGGTTTTCCAGGGCTTGGTTTGAAAGGTACTTGACAATCTTTTGAACATTCATCACAAACAACGTCATGCATTTCTCTATCTTCGCGAGGTCTTCTTTCACGTCTATCACCACTAAATCCACCTCTGTCGTTTGATCTACCACCTCTGTCGTTTGATCTACCACCTCTGTCGTTTGATCTACCACCTCTGTCGTTTGATCTACCACCACCATTGTCTTGTTGTTTTCCAAAACATTCGCTACAAAACACTGGTTTGTCACCAGTTGGTTTGAAAGGTACTTGGCAACTATCACCGCATTCGGCACAAGTAGCTCTGTGCATTTGTGGTCTTTCGCCATCACGTCCACCACCAAATCCACCTCTTGAACCACCACCACGGTTAAATCCACCACCGCCACCACCAAATGATCTTCCACCGCCACCACCTCTATTAAAATTTCCCATATGTATTTTATTTAATGACTCTTAAAGAGTCTTTTATTTATTTAACTTGATAAGTATAGCATAAAAAAGCACTTTTGTCAAGGGTAAAACTTATTTAAACTTGATTATTCCCTCCTTGAGGAGGGTGGGGAGGTGCTAATAAAATTATGGCAACCCCTCCTAACCTCCCCTTAGAAAGGGGAGGAACTAACACATCCTTAACTCACTCGCGAGGGGAATTAGATGTATTATTTAGTTAAAAACCTACCTAAATCAAGTTCTTGATTAAATTTAATCTTCTCCACAAATTCTGGCATATGACTTATTAGGATAAGAGCACCATGGTATTCATCAATAGCCTTGGCAATAACAGGGATATGTCTAAAGTTAATATGATTTGTTGGCTCATCTAAAATTAATAAATCAGGTTGCATTAAAACAAGTCTTGCAAAAGAAAGTAATCCTTTTTGTCCTTCTGATAAATCAGAAATTTTAAGACCCATCAAGTTACCAGTAATTAAAAATCCAGCAGCAACAGATCTCATGTCTTGAGTAGTTGTACTACTAGTCATTGCACTTTCTAAAGAATCAAAAACAGTTTGGTCATAATCTAGAGCAGTAAAATCCTGACTATAATATCCCACACAAGCATTTTCTTGAATAACAGCATGCTTACTTGTGTTACTTATTAGAGATCTAAGTAAAGTACTCTTACCAATTCCGTTTGGTCCAGAAATCCAAAGTCGGTCTTTTTGACGAAGTAAAATATCAACCTCTTGGTCTGTTGGTTTGTGATCTTTAATTATTTTTAAAGAGTTTATTTTTACAATATCTCCAACAATTTCTTGGGTAGGAATAGTAAATTCTCTAATAGTTTTATCTTCTTTTCTAACATCAACTTTACCATCTTCCATTTCTTGTACTTCATCTTTTAATTTACTGGCAAGTTTACGCATCTTACCACCTTTGTGAGCAAAAAAGTTTACTTTATCTTTGTTGTCTTGAATTTTTTTAAGTAATTGAGCATTTTTTCTTCTTTCTCTTTCTATTCTTGCTTCAATTTCTTCTACTACAGAATAGTAATCTCCAACATAGGTTTCTATTTTTTTAGTAAATATATCAAGATAAACAACACCTTCTGTAAAACAATTTAAAAAGTCAGCATCATGAGAAATAACTATTACAGTTTTTTCATACATTACTAGAAATTGTATTAGATGACTAATTCCATCTGTATCAAGATTGTTTGTTGGTTCGTCGAGTAGTAAAATATCTGGATTTTGAATTAGAGCATAGGCAAGTAAAATTCTTCCTTGTTGTCCACCAGATAACTCTCCAACTTTTTGGTCGTTTGGAACACTTAAGTTTACAGCTTCCATCACTTTGCTTATTTGACTTTTGATATTTCCAGGAGTTTCTGTAAAAGCTTTTGAAAAATATTCTTCTACAGTTAATTCAAAGTCTTTTCTATCAATCATCTGATTTGCCATAGCGATAGAAGAGTCGTTTGTGATATGAACCTGACCTTTTGTTGGTATTAATTCTTTTTGAATAAGTTTAAAAATTGTACTTTTTCCGGCACCATTTTGTCCCATTAGAGTTATTTTAGCATTTTTATGAACGCTAAAACTAACCTTATCAAGAATGGGTTTTTTTTCTGCATATTCAAATGTTAGTTCATCAAAACGTAGGATTACTTCTTCGGACATATTTTTATTAGTTTTGTATTTAAGAATGCTATATACTAGCATTTTTTTAGAGTCTTGTCAATTAAAAAAGTACCTTAATGTAAGATACTAGTTAATCCTTTGATTTTTTTATTTAGATTGAGTCACCCTTAGGAATCGTTTTAAGCCAAGAGTAATTTACTTTTTCAATATTATTCCAATTCCAACCGTGTTGTTTTAAAGTGTTTGGACTGCTAACTCTATATCTGATATTGTCTTCAATTAGATAAACACTTTTTTTACCACTGGCAATAACAAGCTTTGGTTGTATTGGTAAGCTGTTTTTTTTGTTTAAAGTTTTCCCTTTTTTCAAATTATAAAGCCAATCATGTGGTACTTTTTGTACAGAATTCCATTCCCAATTATTTTCTCTAAATACTGACAAACTACTAACGTAATATCTTATTTTATTTTGGATATAATAAACGCTATTTTTATCTATTGCACTAACTAGCTTTGGTATTGTTAAAATTACAGTTGGGTTATCTCTGTTAACTTTTTTAGTAACATGGTCAAAATCTCCTAAGGTATTTATAAATTCATCATAATCATAACGGTGATTATATCCAGTTATAGTATCTCCTGGGTCGTTTGTTATAAATTCTTGAGTTTCGTTATCAAAACCAGTTATCACCATTACATGATATCCCGAACCGATTGCTCGGAAGTGTAGGTTTTGATTTGGTAAGGCGAAGCCATTGTGAAAAGAAATTACAGGGAATCCAAGTTTGAGATGGTCTTTTACCTGTTGCAGTGTTGGTTTATATTTTATTTGTCCAGTATAAATTGTTTTATCGTTTATAAGTCTTAAAGTTCGATAAGAATTTGAATCATAGTTTTCTCCAAAAATTTTATCTTCATGAGCAAAAAAAGGTTTGATAAGTTCTATTGCCTTTGCATTTGTAAATTTTCCGGTAGTTCCTTTGTAATATTGATCAACCATCATTATGCTTGATTCTTCGCAAGCATTTGACCATGGGTTTGCCCAATAGCCGATTGGTATTTGGGTGGTGTAGGGAACATCTAAGGGTTTATTTGCTCCAAATACAACAGTGGGGAAGAGGAGTGATAATAAAAATGTAGTTAAGATGTATTTCATATAAAAATTTTATGTAAGTACTTCTCCACCAAATTCCATTGCTAGATCATTAGTATTGTTTTCAACAGTTTTTTCGGCTTCCACGATACAGTTAAAAGGAATTTTTTCATTAAAAATTTCTTCTAAGATGGTTTCTATTTCTAGCTTTGGTTCTCTTACTAGTAATTTATCTTTATGCAATGAAAATGGTACAGAAATAACTAAACCTTTACCATCAATTTCCTTTATTTCAGCCATTTCAAGTATTATTGCAAGGGCGTGATATTTTTCAGCAAATTTTTGTTTAATGTCTATCCACTTATCTTTTACTTCTGATAGTTCTGTTTTAACATCATATTTTTTGGTGATTTTAGAAATTGTGGATTTGATAGCTGTTCGAACACGCTTTGGTTTTTCAACAGTTTCTTCTTTATCCTCATTTTTAATAGTAGGTGGAATGTTTTTGTCATCATCATTGTCATCCTTATATTTTATAACTTCTGTCTTATTTGTAGTATTCATCTCAATCACCAACATTTCCAAAGGTAATTGTGGAATAGGAGAAGTTTTAATTTCTAGTTTTCTTTTTAAAGTTTTTTCAATTAAATTTATCAAAGTTTCTGGACTGATTTCTTTAGCTAGTTTCTTTATTTTATCTTGTGCTTCTGCTCCACAATCTAGATTGAAATTTTTACTTGCATCAACTTGTACCATCATCATTACTCTTAAAATTTCAAGAATATCAATTGAAAATTGATTTAAGTTTACGCCGTCATTTACTAATGATTCTAAAATTTCTAAGGCTTCTTTTGTTTCTGAATTTAAAATACTTTCAATAAAGTTTAGTGTTGAATCTGTGTTGGATGTTGGGAGTATAATTGAGGCATCACTCTGGGTTATTTCTTTTTCTCCAAGTGATAAAATTTGTCCGAGTAAACTCTCTGCATCTCGAAGACATCCATCACTTTTATTTATTATTCTTTTTAAAACACTTGTTTCAACTTTGATTTTTTCTTGAGATAAAATAGAATTTAGTCTCTTCATCATATCGTCGAAAGTGATTTTTTGAAAATTAAAACGTTCGCAACGAGATATGATTGTGACAGGAAGTTTGTGAAGTTCGGTAGTAGCTAGAATAAAAACAATATATTCTGGTGGTTCTTCTAATGTCTTTAAAAGAGCATTAAAAGCACTTGTAGAAAGCATGTGTACCTCATCTATTATAAAAACCTTATACTTTGACTTTGTTGGTTTAAACTTAGCATTATCAATGATATTTTCACGAACATTATCAACCCCAGTGTGAGATGCTGCATCAATTTCAATAACATCAATATTTCTTCCTTTTGTAATTTCCACGCAAGAATTACATTTTTCACAAGGTTCAGAGTCTTTGTCAATTCTCTCCTCGCAATTTAAAGCTTTAGCTAGTAGGCGAGCGGTAGTTGTTTTACCAACTCCACGAGGACCAGAAAAAAGATAAGCATGAGCAGTCTTATCTAGTTTAATTTCATTTTCTATTGTTTTTGTAATATGTTCTTGACCGATAACATCAGAGAAAGTTTGCGGACGGTATTTGCGGTAAATTGTTGGCATAGGGTCTAATTTCTAATTTATAATTTAAGGGATCCCTCGACTCCACTTCCTGTCTGCCGACAGGCAGGCGTTTCGCTCGGGATGACAAGCTGTGTTTAAAGACTTGGTTCTGGAATATCCGCCACAGGTTTTTTAGATATTACACCAAGTTGGGTTCTTTCTAAAATTTCAGCATTTACTATTTCTTTTGGTCGCCCATATTTAAGTCGTGACATTTCTTTGATAGCTTCAGACAGCTCTTTATTTCCCGGAGTTGGTGGATATGTATTCATATTAAACGGCTTTGCAGCAGTATTGTCAATAAGGAGTTTAATATAGGCTGTGTATTTTTCTACATTAATAAGGTCATAAGCACCAAAAACAGGGGCAAATTCTTTAGATAAAATCTCAGCATCTTCTGGTCCAATTCTAAATGTTGCTATTGTACCAACATTTCCGAGTACTGCGTCCCTTACAGTGTTTGAGCCTTTATTATCCACCATTTGAGTAATATATTGATGAGCAATTGTTAAGTCTAAACGATATTTACGAGCTTCAGACAAGATTGTCGCAATACTTTCCGTAATAAAGTTTTGGAACTCATCGATATATAAATAAAAATCGTTTCTCTCATCCTCTGGTAGTTGAGCTCTTTCCATAGCGGCCATTTGTAATTTTGATACAATAATCATACCAAGTAAGTTTGAATTGATTTCGCCAACCAAACCTTTAGAAAGATTTACAATTAATATTTTCTTTTTATCCATTATTTCTCTGAAATTAAAACCGGAATGACTCTGTCCGATAATATTTCTAATCATTTGATTTTCTACAAATCTTCCAACTTTTGAAATTAAATAACCAAGCATTTCTGATTTATGAAAATCAGATGTCTTTGCCATTTCTTTTTCCCAAAAAGCCAAAACCATTGGGTCTTTTATTTTTACAGTCCAAGTTTTAACAAAATCGTCATCGGTAAACATTCTTGGTACTTCTGCGATTGTACCAGGCATTTTTTCATCAGACATTAATGTTAACATCACATTACGCATTTGATGCTCAAACATAGGACCAATCATCGAAGGGTCTGTAACTAATTTATAAAAGATGGAAATCATTTCTTGAGTAACAAAATCTTTTTGCTCTTCAGTTTTGGCTTCCATGATGTTGAGTCCAATCGGTCGCTCTGTGTCGGCTGGATTAAAATATATTACATCTTCAGCACGTTCTTTTGGTATATGCTGCAGTACATATTCAGCAAAATCTCCATGAGGGTCAATCACACAAACACCTTCACCATTTTGAATGTCTTGAACAGCTAGGTTTTGAATAAAAACAGATTTACCACTACCAGATTTACCGATAGCATATAGATGACGACGGCGGTCTCCTTTTTTTATTTTTACTATTGTTTCAGCCCCGCGATAGAGAGTTCTTCCTAAAGTTACACCCTCTGTAGGCATATCTGTTGGAGGAGGTGCTTTACGAGCCCCAAGCCAATTAATATGAGGAGTTTCTGTTTGAGGAGTAGGTAGGTGCCACAATCCTGCTAATTCTTCAGTGCTTAAAATCATTGATTCTCCTTTGATTATATCTCTATAAATTGATTTTTGTATTAAAGCTTGAGGTCTAGAAGGGATAAGAGCACCAAACGAATTTCCATATTGATATATATTATACTGTGAAAATGAATTGACAATATTTTCTAAATTATGTTTTGCTTTTTCTTCTGTTTTTGCAGAACTAACAAAACGGATTGCAACTTCAAGAGCTCCGTGACTTATCTTTTCTTCCATAGTTTTAACCATCTCTTCTTCCATTTGGGTGAGCTGATATTGTTTTGGCTGACCGGTCATTTCATCTTTCGTATCTTTTGTATTGGTAAATTTACCGATTTCTCGGATGATTTTAACAAGAGGATGTCTATTGGCTACTTTTTCAAATTTTTCTCCTTTTTTAATCTCCCTAATCATTTTTGTTCCTATGCGACGCCATTTTGGTTTTGCAGGTCGAACTACATATTGAATAACAGCTCCTTCATCATCTAGAACTTTGCTAAGAGGGTTTAAAATACCAGTCAGTGGGTCACTATCCATGTTTTTATAAGTGTTTAATGGAAAAGCTGGTTTGTGTTTTAAAATTAGTTTTGCACCTACAACATGGCTATCTGGTTCAAAAATATTATAACTTGGTTCTTCTTTAACTTCGGCATGAGCATATTGAGCGTGTATTTGTTGTTCTATAAAACTCTTTACTTTATTCGGAGCAGAAATGTAAAAATTAATTTTATTATTTTTAACAACAATTTCAAATGAAAGATGGTTATAGGTACCGAGGAACCATGCTTTAATGCCACTTTCCGCTTTGAGTCCAGCAACTGCAGAAAATAAAGTTTCCGCGACCCCAATTTGTTCTCGTACCTGTGTTAAATTGTCTTCCGCATTTGTATTTCCAGTAGTTTCACCTTTTCTTTCTTTTGGTACTTGTATAGAAAGTATAGTTTTTCCGAAAGCCCGTCCTTTTTTTGCAAAGATATGTAAAATTGATCTAAGCAGAAAAGCGGTAATAGTTAAACCTAGGATTATGAAAAAAATAAAGAAAATAACAAAAAAACCTTCACTGTTAAAAAGCGATTGAGTTAAGTTAGAATTTTGATATGTTAGAAAATCTTCAGACACATTTACTTTTGTTTTAATGAAATAATTTCATCTGTTTTAATCTTTGCTTCTTGTTCTAGAAAAAATTTATTAACTCCTGGTAAAATTTTTAGCCATTCAAAAATAAGTTTTAGAATTTTTTTGGCTTTTACGTGAGTTTTTTTCATTAATTCGTTTATTTTCATTGCAACTTGTTCTCCTTTAATTTTAAATTCTTGCTTAGCAATAGGGGAAAGGCGTGTAAAAGAATCTCCCAATCCTTGTTCCATTATTTTTTCTATTTTTTGAACTTGGGGATCTTGGTAATTTGGGATTTGGGTTGGTTTTCTGTAGACTTTTGGAATTTTAAATTTTGGTTTTTCTGATGCATCTGTTTTCTCCTCAGTAGATATCTCAGTAGATATCTCAGTAGGTTCTTTTTCTTTTGGAATTTCAACTTCAACTTGTGGTGCAAGTTGTTCTTCTGGTTTAAATCCTGATAATTTTTTCTCTTTTGGATTTGCCATGTTATTTATTTATTTTGTAATATTATATCACAAAAAGTTATATTTTGGTAATTTTTTGAGAGTTACCTGTGTCTTCTACTTTATAACCAAGTTTTTTAAGTTTGTCGCGTAACTTATCTGATTTTTCCCAATCTTTATTTTGACGAGCTTTTTCTCTTTCATCTGCTATCTTTTGGATTTCTTCTGGAGTTCCCGCCTCTCCGGCGGATAAATCTTTTTTTTCTTTCAGATTATTTTTGATATCTAAACCTAACACCTCATCAAATTTTAGAAGAGTTTTAAAATCAATTTCTTTTTTCTTAATAGCTTCCCAAACTAGAGCCAGAGCATTTGGAATGTTTAGGTCACCATTAATAAATGTGTCAAATTTATTTTTAAGGGATCCCTCCACTTCGGTCGGGATGACAGTGGTAGAATTTTTAAGTTGTCTTGCTTTATTGTATAAATTATTCAACCCGACTTCCGCAGCCTCCAAAGCTTCAAAACTAAAATCAAGTTGTTTTTTATAGTGAGCTTGAAGTAAAAAGTATCTATAAGCAAGAGGACTTATATTTTTATCTTTTAAAGTTTGAATAGTTAAGAAATTATCATCGGATTTGGCCATTTTTCCGTTATTTACCAACAAAAATTCCCCATGCATCCAATAATTAGCCAAAGGTTTGCCGTTTGCGCCCTCACTTTGAGCAATTTCGTTCGTGTGATGCACTGGAATGTGGTCAATTCCACCCGAGTGGATATCAAAAGTTTTTCCTAGATATTTTTCACTCATGGCCGAGCATTCGATGTGCCACCCTGGGAATCCTAAGCCCCAAGGACTTTTCCATTCCATTTGTCTAGTTTTATCTTTTGGAGAAAACTTCCACAGCGCAAAATCAGTTGGGTTTTTTTTCTCACCCATTTCAACTCTTGCCCCTGCTTTTAATTTTTGATTTTTTAAATTTGCTAATTTCCCATAGTCGGATAATTTTGAAGTATCAAAATATACCCCGTCAGAAGTTTGATAGGTAAATCCTTTTCTCTCTAGTTTTTTGATAAGTTTAATTTGCTCTTTGATGTGGTCGGTTGCTTTGCACCAGATATCAGGTGGCAAAATGTTCAAAACTTTTAAATCACTTTCAAAAGCACCTGTGTAAAATAAGGCAATGTCCCAAGCAGTTTTTCCTTCTCGGAGTGCTCCTTTTTCCATTTTATCAACTCCCGCATCAGCATCATCTGTTAAATGTCCAACATCAGTTATGTTCATGACATGTTTTATTTTATATCCATTGTACTTTAATACTCTTTTTAAAATATCTTCAAAAACATAAGTACGCAAGTTTCCAATGTGAGCATAATTATAAACAGTTGGACCACAAGTGTATAGTCCAACTTTATTTTTTTTGATTGGTTTAAATTCTTCTATTTTTTTTGTAAGAGTATTATAAAATTTAATCATATTATTTATTTTCTATATTATATCCTTTATATTCTAGCAAGTTTATCCACAACAATCAATCTGTGGATAGTATTTGTTTTAAATATTTGGTATAATGATATTAGTTAAAAAGCTAAGTAGTTAAATACATGTTTGGAAAACCAAAAACAAAGTTAGGAATAGACATTGGAGCTGGTGGAATTAAATTAGTTGAACTTCAAAAAAAGAAAGGCCGACCGGTCTTATTTACGTATGCTATTGCTCCAGAAGACCTATCTATTCACCCTAAAGAAGCTATGGTAAAAAAACCAGAAGATCTAATGGGTGATGGACAGCCAGAAAAAGATCATCACGATCCAGAAATGAAAGACAGTGAACTTAGCGAAGAGAGAATCCAAAAGTATGCTACGGTTTTAAAAGAAGCTTTAAAAAAAGCAAAAGTAGTGGCCAGGTCAGCGACGGTTAGTTTGCCTGTTTCTGCTGTTTTTCATGCTGTGGTTACTCTTCCTAAAATGGATAAAAAAAGTTTTGACTCTGTTTTAAAAGCAAAAGTACAAAAGTTAGTTCCGTTACCTCTGGAAAAATTATCACTAGATTATCAAGTGATAGAAGGTGGTGATAAAAAAAACAAAACTCAAAAAATATTAGTCAATGCGGTAGAGAAAAAACGAGTTAGTTTTTATGCAAAAATATTTCAAGAGGCCGGATTAACTCTTGAATCATTAGAGCCAGAATCAACTGCTTTAACAAGAACTTTAATCGGGAAAGATAAGAGTGTTTCGATGATAGTTGATATTGGAGCAAAGCGAACGAATTTTTTTATTGTTGACAATGGTTATCCAATAACGCATCATAGTACAGAGGTGGGTGGAGAAAAAGTAAATATGATTTTACAAAATCGTTTAGGAATAGAAGCTGAATTGGTAGAAGGTGTGAAAAAGGATTTATCAAATGCGATATTATTTGATAAGAATGCTTTGGAAAAAGAAAAGTTTTTGAGTATGTTGGCTCCAGTTATTGATCCAATAGTAAAAGAAATAGAATATAGTTTTGAGGTGTACTTAAGGCAACAGGGAAATGAAGCTAAGATACCTGAGAAGATAATTTTAACTGGTGGTGGTTCTATTTTTCCATTTTTAACAGAGTATATTGAAGAGAAGTTTAAGAAGAAATGTTTCTTGGGTGACCCGTGGGCAAGGATAGTTCATCAACAAAGCCTGCAACCACTCTTAAATAAAATTGGACCGAGAATGTCTGTTTCAGTTGGCCTAGCCTTGAGAGATATGGTATAGTTTAGGAGGTGGATAATTTAAAATATAAATAAAATTAATTAAAAACATATGGCTGAAGAACAGATACATGTAATGTTGGTAGAAGACGACGAATTTTTGTCTGACATTTATAAGAAAAAGTTTGATATGGAGGGGTTTAAAGTTACTCATGCCGACAATGGCGAAAAAGGTTTAGAGGAAATAAAAAAGAAAAAACCAGATATAATTCTTTTGGATATTTTGATGCCTAAAATGGATGGATTTGAAGTTTTAGAAAATCTTAAAAAAGAAGATTCAAAAGTTAAAGATATTCCTGTGATACTTTTAACAAATCTTGGACAAAAAGATGATGTAGAAAAAGGAAAAGAAAAAGGAGCTGCAGATTATTTGATCAAAGCGCATTTCAAACCATCTGAAGTTGTGGATAAGATTAAAGAAGTTTTAGGTAAGAAGTAAATTTCGTGATATACTGAATTAATCATTATATAAGTTTTTATGTTAAAAACAAATTACACAGGAGAGGGGGTGAATATATGAATAAGAAAGGTTTTACTTTAATCGAGCTTTTGGTAGTAATTGCTATCATCGGTTTATTATCAACTTTAGCTGTAGTAGCTTTAGGTCAAGCTCGTGTTAAAGCAAGAGATTCAAAACGTTTGTCAGATATGAAACAAATGCAAACTGCTTTAGAATTGTATTATACAGATCAAGGCGCTTATCCAACAGCAACAGCTGCTAGTTTGGGTGATGCCACTCATGCTTGTTTGCATGCAGCTGGTTTTGTAGCTACAGGTTGTGCTAACCCATACATGGGTATGGTTCCCACAGATCCTACATCTGCTACTACGTATTATTCTTACACTGGTGCAACTAGTACATATACAATCACTACTGCCCTAGAAGGTGTTATGAGTGGATTCGTTGCAGGTTCTATTAGTTTGACTCCAAATGGAATTTCACAATAGTTTACACAATCATTCGTTCGAGTGAATATAAAATCCCTTTTTAAAGAGGGATTTTGTAATTTAGAAAAAATTCCTCAAAATTTAGGGTTTTAAGATGAAAATGGTATTTGGTGATAGAGCCTTTCAATATAGTTTAATTCTTGCTATAATAAAACCACTAATAACTAAAAATTATGGAATTTTATTACTTTGATTTACTTTTTTACTTTTTTATTTTTATTCTAGGCTTGTCTCTGGGAAGTTTTTTAAACTCGTGGATTTGGCGTGCTTGGGAAAATATCAGGATTGTTGCGGGCCGTAGTATGTGTACTTATTGTCATCGTCAACTTGCCTGGTTTGAAAATATTCCAGTCTTTAGCTATCTTTGTTTAAAAGGAAGATGTAGAACATGTAAAGAAAAAATTTCTGTAAGATATATTTTAGTTGAACTTGGAATGGCGGTTATTTTAACTTTTATATATTTTTACCATAATAATTTTATAGAATTTAATCCAATACATTTTTTCAGAGATGTATTTTTTGTTACTTTTCTATTTATTATTTTTACGTATGACGCGATGTATAAAATAATTTTGTCTGGTGTAGTTTGGCTTGGAGCTTTGGTTGGATTTTTCTTTAATTATTTTTACCTGAGTGTTGGTTTGGCTGATATGGCTATTGGAGCGGTAATCGGAGGTGGATTTTTTCTTTTACAATTTTTAGTATCTCGAGGTAAATGGATTGGCGGGGGAGATGTTAGACTTGGGTTTATGATGGGAATTTGGCTAGGATGGCAAGGAGTGCTTGTTGCACTGATGTTTTCCTATGTGGTGGGAGCAGTTTTTTCACTTATGATGCTTCTTTTAAAAAAGAAAACTTGGGTATCAGAAATTCCTTTTGGGACGTTTTTGGCGCTGGGAACTTTTTTTACAATGTATTGGGGAGAACAGGTTATATATTTTTATTTAAGTTTGCTTAAATAAAAATATATAACCAATTTCTAATTTCTAATTTTCAATTTCTAAACAATTTCTAATATTTTAATTTCTAAATTTATAAATATGAAAATTAAAAATTTGGTTATTAAAAATTGTTTAGAAATTAAGAATTGAAAATTGAAAATTAATAGCATGTCAAACAATAAAAACTTAAAATTAAAAATAGCCCGTCTTAGGCGACAGATTGATGACTTACGCCACCGTTATCACGTCTTAAATGACCCCGAGGTAACCGATCAAATGTATGAAGGGTTAATGGATGAACTTCGCAAAATTGAAGAGAAAAATCCAGAGTTAATTACAAAAGACAGTCCAACGGAGCGAGTGGCAGGAATCCCCTCAGAAAAGTTTGAAAAAATAAGACACACTGTAACTCAGTGGTCTTTTAATGATGCTTTTAATGAAGAAGACCTAAAAAATTGGGAAGAAAGGAATTTGAAAATTTTAGAGAAAGAATTAGGAAGTCGTCCAAAGGATCTTGACTATGTATGTGAGTTAAAAATTGATGGTTTGCATATGGTTTTGACTTATAAAAATGGAGAGTTGGTGACAGGTGCAACTCGCGGAGATGGAAAAGTAGGGGAAAATGTAACTCAAAATATTAAAACAGTAATGTCTCTTCCACTTAAAATATATCCCCCTGCCCGAGGGGGAGAAAAAGAGGGGGTGGGAGGAGAAAAAGTAGATATGGTTGTAGAGGGTGAAGTTTGGATGGATAGAAAACATTTTGATAGGTTAAATGTTGAACGAGAAAAAACAGGAGAGCAGAAGTTTGCTAATCCTCGTAATGCTGCGGCTGGAACAATGCGTCAGTTGGATGCAAAAATAGTTGCTAGTCGCAAGCTTGATTTAACGCTGTATGATATTTCCACTCCTGTCATTTTTAGTAATATTCCGTCTGTCATCCTGAGCGATAGCGAAGGATCCCTTAAAAAAACAGGAAGAGATTCTTCGGTTCCTCAGAATGACATTTTGATCGACACTCAAGAACACGAATTACAATCATTAAAAAAATTTGGTTTTAAAACCGATACTCACTGGAAAGTTTGTAAAAACATTGGTGAGATTTTAGAATTTTATAAAAAATGGCAGGGATTAAAAGCAAGTCAACCTTTTTGGATTGATGGAGTTGTGGTAAAAACCAATCAGCGTAAGTATCAAGATTTACTTGGCCACACTGGCAAAGCTCCACGTTGGGCTATTGCTTTAAAATTTCCTGCTGAGCAAGGGACAACCAAGATAAAAGATATCTATGTTCAAGTGGGAAGAACTGGTGCTTTAACTCCTGTGGCTTTGATGGATCCGGTTTCACTCGCCGGAACAACAGTTACTCACGCAACACTTCATAATTTTGATGAAATTAAAAGATTAGGGGTTAAAATAGGGGATATGGTTGTGGTGGAAAAAGCAGGGGATATTATCCCAAAAGTGGTGAGAGTGCTTGATAAAATGCGGACTGGAAAGGAAAAAACTGTTAAAATGCCTGAAATTTGTCCTATTTGTGGGGAAAAAGTTGGAAAACGTGAGGTTATTGATAAAAAACAAAGTAATTCAGTGGGATATTTTTGTACTAATAAAAATTGTTTTGCAAAGGAACTTAAAAAAGTTATTCACTTTGTTTCGAAAAAAGCATATAACATTGATGGAATGGGCAAAAAGATTGTTGAACAATTAATTACGGAAGGAATTATCAAAAACCCTGCAGATATTTTTACTTTAACAAAAGGAGATTTAGAGCCATTAGAAAGGTTTGCGGAAAAATCAGCTGATAATTTAATTGATGCAATTAATAAATCAAAAAATATTAGTTTGTCTAAATTTTTATTTGCTCTTGGAATTCATCATGTTGGTGAAGAATCTGCAATTGATCTAGCAAAAGAATATGGAACTTTGGAAAAATTGATGAAAGTAGAGGAAGAAGAACTTCAAAATTTACCAGACATCGGTCCGCAAGTTGCAAAATCAATTTCAGAATATTTTTCTGACGAAGGTAATCAAAAATATCTAGAAGAATTGTTGAGTAATGTTAAGATTGAAGATGTAAAAAATGATGGTAAAAATTTAAAATTAGATGGAAAAACTTTCGTTTTAACAGGTGGTTTGGAAAAATTAACTCGCGATGATGCCAAAGACAAAATCCGTGAATTAGGCGGAAATATTTCTTCAAGCATTTCTAAAAAAACAGATTATTGTATAGTTGGAATAAAACCAGGTTCAAAATTTGAAAAAGCCAAGAAGTTGGGGGTTAAAATTTTGGACGAGACAAAATTATTAAAATTAATAAATTAATTTTATGAAAGATAAAAAAGAAAGAAGAATATTAGTTTTATACACTGGAGGAACTATTGGAATGTATAAAGAGAATGGATCAGGTTCTTTAAAACCAGGTGGTTTAGAAGAGTTTAAAGGTAACGTTAATGAAGGGGTCGATAAGCTTGGATATGATGTGGAATACAAACCATTTAAATTTAATGGAGAATTTATTGATTCGGCCGATGCAAGTGTTGAATATTACAATGAACTTGCCGAAAAAATTGCTAGCGAAATTGATGGTTATGATGGGGTGGTGATAGCTTTTGGAACTGACACTATGGGACCATCAGCTGGTGCTTTATCGTATATGCTTGAAGGACTTAGGAAACCAGTTGTGTTTACAGGGGCTATGCTTCCTGTTGGTGAGGAAGGTAGCGACGGTCCAAGAAATTTAGAAGATGCTATAGAATTGGTTGCTCAATCTGGAAATGAGATTCCTCCAGTTAATGAAGTTTCCGTATGTTTTCATAATAAAATTATTAGGGGGACTCATGCTTATAAACAAAGGAGTCATGATATAGATGCTTTCGAGGCTCCGGGGCATGATTTCGTAGGGATGTTTGAAGAGGATGAAAGTGGTAGTAGAAAAATTAATATCAATGAAAAGGAGTTGTTGCCGGAATATCCAGAAAATTATGAATTTAGATTAAACAGATTAGATCCAAGTTTTAGTGTAACACCTCTAGTGGGTGTTATGTCGATTGATAATATTATTAAAAATACACAAGACTTTAGCGGTGCATACCTATTTTACAACAATGAAATAAGTGAGGAAAGAGCAATAGAAATAGAATCTATGATTCCAAAAGAAACTCCAATATTTTTTCAAAATCATAGTAAAAGACCTAACCCTAGATGGTTAAAATCAGAAGGTGTTGTCGATTATCAGCAAATGATGGCAAAAATACGTTATTGTATGAGTATATCTAAAGACCCCGGTGAAATTAAAAAATTATACGAATCAAATTTACGTGGTGAAGGCAATGGTGAAATTAAAAGAGAGCGAGAAATTTTAAAAGAGAGTGATGAGTCGGAAATAATACCAGAAAGAGAATTAAATTTAAAATAGGTATTGATAGGGTATTGATACCCTCGGGATACCCCCCCCTCTATTGTCATTCTGAGGAATAGAAGTTTATCCGCCGAGGAGGCGGGAATCCCTCCCATTGTCATCCTGAACTTGTTTCAGGATCTAAATAAAAAATATGTTACAAGTTAGAAAACTTGGTAAAAACACTCAAGGTACATATAGAATAAGTTTACCAAAAGACGTTATCAAAAATTTAAAGTGGAAAGAAAAACAAAAACTCACTGTCCGTCAGAGTGGAAAGAAAATTATTATTGAAGATTGGAAACCACGAATTTCTTAATACATATCACATTAATCGATTTGTGAAATTGGTGAAAAAAGATTAATGCTGACTTATCCACATTCCACCCCCTCACTTTTTTTGTTCGACAAAAGTCATAAAATATGCTAAAATATAGGTATATGACATTACAAAAGTTCATAAAAAATAAGTCTTACCTAGTTTGGTATGTTAAAAATCCCACCAAACTTTCTGATGAAGCTATAGTTGAAGCCGTGATTAATTATGGTGATTTTGATGATGTGGAAAAAATAATTAAAATATTAGGTATTAAAAAAATCGCTAAAATTTTTAAGAAAAAAGATCAACAAAAAAGAAATAATTTTAATCCAAAAATTTCTAATTATTTTAGGTTATTTTTTAAAGAATATGCATAAAGAAATATTAAATCAACAACAAATTAAGTTATTAAATTTATTAAAAAAATTTAACAAAGATTTTGGTTTGGTTGGAGGTACTGCCATTGCTTTGTATTTAGGACATCGTCAATCAATAGATTTTGATCTGTTTTCTAATAAGCCAATTAAGTCAAGTAATATACGTCGTAAAATTAAAGAAACAAATAACATAGATAGAGTTCTAGTTGATGAAAAAGATGAATATACTGTTATTGTAGATGGTGTTAAAATCACTTTTCTGTATTACCCATTTAAAATAAAATTTAATGAAAATTTAGAGGATATTATCAAGTTGCCTGATTTACCAACATTGTCAGCTATGAAATCCTATGCTCTAGGAAGAAGGGCTAAGTGGAAAGATTACGTTGATTTATATTTTATAATGGAAAATAAGTATTCTATAAAAAGTATTATCAAAAAAACAAAACAGATTTTTGGAGCAGAATTTAATGAAAAAATGTTTAGAGTACAGTTAAGTTATTTTAAAGATATTGATTATTCAGAAGAGATTATTTTTATGAAGGAGAAAAAAATATCAGATGTTGTAATTAAAAAAGAATTACAAAAAGTTAGTTTGCAAGTTTAACTTCTTTGTTTGTTAGTGGTTGAAAATTATTATTGAAGATTGGAAACCACGAAATTCTTAATACATATCACACTAATCGATTTGTGAAATTGGTGAAAAAAGATTAATGCTGAGTTATCCACATCTCACCCTCTATCTTTTTAGGAAAACAATAAAAAGTGTGGTATAATATTCACAGTTAATTTATATAAAAAATTTAATAAAAAAATACTTGCTTCGTTAGAGTTTTAAAATGCTTTAAATAGTGGCAAAAAAATAATTAATTCAACTTAATTTTAAATAAAAAATATGTCCAAAAACTTTAGTGGGATGCGCAAACAATTTTCTAAAATAATAAAAAATATGAGCGTGATAAATTCTCGTACAATTTTTGCCTTAGGTGTCATGGGTGCAAGTTTATTCGTTTTACCACTTGTAGCTTATGGAGTATTTACTCCGGGTGAAACTCTAAATCCGACAACTTGTTCTCCGACTGATGATGGTTGTACAGTAACAACACCAGCTATTTCAGGGGCAAATACAGATATTACATCTTTGGGTAGTACTTTGTATGTTGCAAGTAGTACAAATAGAATTGGGATAGGTACTTCCACTCCTCTTTATAATACACACTTATATGATTCAGCACTTGTAAATGAGGAAGTATTGTTATATCTTGATGCTTATGGTGCTAGTTTGACTGAAGCTGAATTTGATGTTTTTAAAATAAATGCTACTGGTCATGCTAGCGCTGATGGAGATACAGGAATTTATGGTTTAAATATGGCTTATGACCAAAATGGTGGCTCTACTGGTGGTACTGCCATTATTAGTTCTGGAGATTGGGATGTTGACCTAACTACTGATGGTCGTAATTTGGTTATGGGAGCTTCTGATGGAGAAGAAGATGCAGATAATGGATTTAATACATATATTTTTGGTGGAAGTGGAGGGGATGATGAGGGTACTACTAGTGGTAATGTTATTTTAGCCTATAGCATTAATGATACTACAGAACAGGGTTTGGTTGGTATTGCAACATCAACCCCAGTAGCTCAACTAGATGTTAATGGTGCTATTAGACCAGCTCAATTAGGAGAGAACCCTTGTGAAGGAGATGCTTATCCAGAAGGTTCAATATTTTATAGTACTATAGGTCATTTCTTGTGTTATTGTAACCATACAACAACTGGTGTAAAGATGAGCGATGATACAACCGCTTGTTTCTAAATTTTTATTGTAATTATAAATATAAATTATGAATTATAAATTTATTAAAATCAGTTTTTTGTTTGCCTTTGCATTCTTTATATTGTTGTCCAGTGAAGTAAATGCTTCAACAATTGATACAACAAATAAATATGCTTGGGGTGATCATATCGGTTGGATAAATTTTGGTTGTGATAATTGTAGTGTTGCTGTTACAGATTCGGTAATTACCGGTTATGCTTGGAGTGCAAATTATGGTTGGATAAACTTAGCTCCATCTGAGGGTCCAATTACTAACGATGGTACTGGTGATCTGTCTGGCTATGGTTGGGGTGAAAATATTGGCTGGATAAATTTTGATGGAGTTACAATTGATTCAAGTGGAAATTTTACTGGTACTGCTACAACTACAAGTAATGGCAGTATTGCTTTTACGGGGGATAATTTTGCACTGTCAACTGACTGGAGTGCTACTAGTGAGGAAGTAGCAGAAGAGAGTTCTGGCGGTGGAGGATCTTACATAGCAACATCTAAACCAATATTTGAATCAGATTTTTTAATTGAGATTTTAGAAGGTAATCAGGTTGAAGATGAAGATATTACTTTGAAATTTACAGGAATTGATAATGTATCTCAAGTAGCAATTTCAGAAAGTATTAGTTTTTCAGGTGCTTCTTGGCAAACATATTTAAGTCAAAAATCTTATACTCTATCTTCAAAATCAGGAAGTAAGATGCTTTATATAAAATTTAGATCAGAAGATAATGGAGTATCTAGTGTTTATAAAAAGAGTGTGGTTTTAGTTAAAGATGATAGTGTCGTCGTGGAAACTCCAAAAACAGAAAAACCAACCGAATCTAAAAAAACTTGTGATGCTACTTATAAATTTACCTCATACCTAACTATTGGTCACTCAGGTGCAGAAGTACGTAAATTACAAGAGGTGCTAGAAGGCTTGGGTCATTTTACATACGCCAAAGGTCCAACTGGGTATTATGGTAATGTAACAAAAACTGCGGTTGTTCTATTTCAAAAAGCAAAAAACTTAACTCCATATCCGGGCTTTGTTGGTCCAGGGACAAGAAAAGCTTTAAATGAGAGTTGTGGTGGTGAGATCCTGAAACAAGTTCAGGATGACAAAAAAGAAGTTGAAAAACCAAAGGTAGATACTAGTGGTTATAAATTTACCTCCTATCTTTATATTGGACATTCTGGTGAGGAAGTAAGAAAGTTGCAAGAAGTGTTAGAAGACCTAGGCCACTTTACTTATTCTGCTGGTCCAACTGGATACTTTGGTCAAGTCACTAAAGATGCAGTAATCGAATTTCAAAGAGCTCACAACCTAACTCCTTATCCAGGATGGATTGGTCCGGGAACAAGAAAAGCTTTGAATGAATTATAAAAATAAAAAATTGTTCAAAATAATAAAAAGATGGTATAATATTACCATCTTTTTTAATATAAGATTATGAAGAAAAAAAGCAATTACATTGCATGGTTTAAAAATATAACAATCAAAGACATTCCGACAGTGGGTGGAAAAAATGCATCCCTTGGAGAAATGTATTCAAAATTAACCAGAAAAGGAATTAAAGTTCCTAATGGTTTTGCTTTGACTGCTTCGGCTTACTGGGCGTTTTTTAAGGAACACGGACTTGATAAAACAATTAAAAAAGAAATTGGTAAATTAGATGTTAGAAATCTTAAAGATCTTAGGCTAACAGGAAAAAAAATTAGAACAATGATTTTAAAAGAAGAGTTTCCGGAAGATATTAAAAAACAAATTAGATTGGCTTATAAAAAACTTGGTAAAAATCTTTCAGTAGCTGTTAGGTCAAGTGCTACAGCAGAAGACTTGCCAGATGCAAGTTTTGCTGGACAACAAGAAACATATTTAAATGTTGTTGGAGAGAAAGACCTGGTACTTGCATGTAAAAAATGTATTGCCTCTTTATTTACCGACAGGGCAATATCATACAGAGAAGACAAAGGTTTTGACCATATGGATGTGGCACTCTCAGTTACAGTGCAAGTAATGGTACGGTCAGATTTAGGTACATCAGGGGTGATGTTTACAGTGGATACAGAATCAGGTTTTCCCGGTGTTGTTTTGATTAACGCATCTTACGGTTTGGGAGAATATGTTGTAAAAGGACAAGTAATTCCAGATCAATTTTATGTATATAAAAATGGCTTGAAAAAAGGTTTCAAATCTATTATTTCAAAAAGAATTGGTACTAAAGAAGTGAAACTTATCTATGGAAAGAAAGAAACAAAACAAGAAAGAGTACATAAAAAAGATCAGAATAGATTATGCTTAAGCGATGATGAAGTATTAAAGCTTTCAAAATGGGGTATGCAAATTGAAGAACACTATGGTAGAGCGATGGATATTGAATGGGCAAAGGATGGTAAAACAGGGGAGATGTATATTGTTCAAGCTCGGAGCGAAACTGTAAAATCTCAACAAGAAGTTAATGTTATAGAAACATATAAATTACAAAAGAAAAGCCTACCTAACGGCAGACAGGCAAAGGTTTTGGCAACAGGTACTAGCGTGGGTCAAAAAATTGGACAAGGAAAAGTGAGAATTATAGAAAATCCAACCCAAATGAAAAGGTTTAAACCGGGGGAAATTTTAGTTACCAGAATTACTGATCCAGATTGGGAACCAATTATGCGAATTGCCGGAGCGATTATTACCGAACAAGGTGGAAAGACATCTCACGCGGCGATTGTTTCTCGTGAGTTAGGAGTTCCGTGTTTAGTCGGTACAAAAGATGCTCGTAAACTTTTACGTCAAGGTAGGGAAGTGACAGTTTCGTGTGCCGAAGGTGAAGAAGGTATTGTATATGATGGTCGTCTTCCATTTGAAGTTGAAAGAACAGAAATAAAAGAAGTTTTAAAAACAAAAACAAAAATAATGATGAATGTTGGTGACCCGGACAATGCTTTTACATTTGCTGGAATTCCAAATGATGGTGTTGGGTTGGCTCGTGAAGAATTTATTTTTACAAATTTTATCAAAATTCATCCGCTTGCTTTGATAAATTATGGTAAATTAAAAGACAAGAAGGCAAAAAAGAAAATAAAAGAAATCACGATAGGTTATAAAGACAAAGTACAATATGCAGTGGATAGACTGGCTGAGGGAATTGCTTTTATTGCTACCGCCTTTGATGGAAAAGATGTGATTTTACGTTTATCTGATTTTAAAACAAATGAGTATGCAACTTTGATTGGTGGAGAAGAATTTGAACCAGAAGAAGAAAACCCGATGCTTGGTTGGCGTGGAGCCTCTCGTTATTATGACCCAAAATACAAACCAGCATTTAAAATAGAGTGTGAAGCAATTAAAAAAGTTAGAGAGAAATGGGGTTTGAAAAATATAATTGTCATGGTGCCGTTTTGTCGTACAATTGAAGAAGGTAAGAAAGTTTTGGCTGTAATGAAAGAATTTGGTTTGGAAAAAGGTAAGAATGGTTTAAAGGTTTATGTAATGTGTGAGATTCCATCAAATGTAATCTTGGCAGATGAATTTTCTAAACTTTTTGATGGATTTTCTATTGGGTCAAATGATTTAACGCAATTGACTTTAGGGGTTGATAGAGATTCTGCTCTTGTTTCGCATGTTTATGATGAGAATAATAAAGCAGTAAAAACATTGATTTCTGATGTTATTAAAACTTGCCATAAAAATAACTGTAAGGTTGGTATTTGTGGTCAAGCACCATCAGATTACCCAGAATTTGCTCAGTTTTTGGCTCGTGAGGGGATAGATAGTATATCTTTAACTCCAGACACTATTTTAAAAACTAAAAAGAGAATTGCTCAAGCAGAGAAAAAAATAGGACATAAAGTTAAAAAAGGTGTTAAAAAAGTTGCAGTGGCTTCAAAAGTTTTAGTGGTACTCGGATTGCTTGGCTTAACAACTGTTTTGGGAGGATATTCATGTCAAACAATCAATAACGAGAGAATGGTAGAAGGGGTAAAAGATACTGTTTCTTCTGAAATATTACAAATGAAAGATGACCTACAAGCAAATTTATTAAAAGAAATTAAAAAGATAGGGAAAAATGAATATGAAATGGAAGGATTTGTTAGTGTAAAGATGTTTTATCCAAATGGTTGGAGTATTAAACAAAGTAAAGCAAGTTTAAAATTTGTTTCTGGAAATGAAAAAGAATCATTTGAAATTTTGGAAAGTGATGAAGCACGAGAGGTAAAAGAAAGTGAATTTGCAACAAGTACATTTTATAGTTTAGATATTAAAAGATTTCCAGTGGCTGATTTTGATAATAATGTGATTTATGAAGTGGTGGAGATTTATCCAGAAGGTTTTGACGAAGACAAAGAGTATGAAATCATAGGTACCAGGGAAAGTTTCCAAGAGTTTTTTGATGGGATTGTAGAATTTGAAATATAAAAAAATAAATAAAAATAGACCAGTACTTAGTACTGGTCTATTTTTATTTTATTACCCTCCCCACTGTCATCTCGACCGAAGTGGAGAGGTCTCTTGTTGCTTGTCATCCCGAGCTTGTCGAGGGATCTTTCTTAGTACGAATTTTTAAAATGTAATTACTTAGAAAGATTCCTCCACTTCGCTGTCGCTTCGGTCGGAATGACAATGGACGTACCACTTGTCATCCCCCAATCAAGTTGAGGGCAGGCTCTGAACTTGTTTCAGGATCTTACACTTGTCATCTCGACCGAAACGCAACGCAGTGGAGTGTAGTGGAGAGATCTTTCTTAGTACGAACTGTTTAACAAAGTATTATCTTTTCTTTTTACTTTTGTCTGCACAAAAGTAACAAAAAGCTCCGAGCTTTCATCTTTTGGATAATTTACACATTCATTTCACTCTGATTACATAGTCGTTTCACTAGAATGAAACCAGCCCTATCGGGACGTTCAATTTCATGTGTAAATTAAACCAAAAAATTCAAATGCTCGGTCTCGTGATTTGGAAAATGTGTTTACTTCTTCTTAAAAAAGTTTAATCCATTTTCTTCTAAGAACGCGATAAAAGGTTTTTCAAAAAGATAGAAAGTAATTTTATTTTTTAACCAGAAGTAACCAATAATCGAAACAGATAAAGCTCCTATTAAATCAACAATTAGATCCCACATTGTATCTGTAAGGCCAGATTTCTGCATATTAAATCCAAAGACACTATCTGCGATAAATTCAGCTATTTCCCAACAAACTCCTATTGTCATTGCGAAAGTAAAAGCAAAAAAAGATACAAAAGCTGGTTTTAATTTGAGTTGGATGGTTTTTTGTTCGTTTAAAATATAAACTATTAAAAATCCTACTATTCCGAGTAAGAAACTAGCCTCTATATGAAGATATAAATCCCACCACCATATTTTATAATAGTATCCATAGATTTCTCCCATGAAAAGTGACAAGAAAATAAAGGAAACAATATATAGGTCAAATTCTATCGGAACATAAATACGATACCTTTTTTTTAAAAGCGTGGGGACAAAGGTTAGGAAAAATATAATAGAAATAAAAAATACATTTTCCCACTCTTGTCTAAAAGTTGAATATACCAAACTAACTCCTATTAAAATTTTTAATAGATAATAAATAAATATCCAAATTTTTTTGTTAGTATTCTCTTTCATAATATTAAAAGTATTATACCATAGAACTGTTTTTTATATATTTAATTTGTGCTATAATATATGTATATATATTTAATTTAAAATAATATGTCTAAAATTTGGGACTTAAGTGAAAAAAAGTGGTTATATTGGATTGGTATAATTAGTTTTGTAATTACCTTGCAGTGGTATCTTTGGTTGGTGGCACTCATACTCTATGTTATTTTTGATAGAGAAAAAGTAAAAACAGAGAATTATCAGATAGAAAAGGCATGGATGAAGTTTGCTATTGTTTCTGGTACTGGTTTGCTTGTATTTTTAATTCTAGCCTTTATGATAGTTGGAGCGGCAATGAGCTAGTTGGTAATAAATTTTGAAATTAAAAAACACCTTGAGTTTAATCAAGGTGTTTTTTGTAACTTACTTTTTAAAACAAAGTCATTATATATTTTACTTCACCAGGATAAGAGGCAATAACAGAACCGTTATAGTGCCATAATTTATCATCAATTGAGTTATCCTTGTAATATTTAGCAGTTGAAGGGTTGTTACCACTCATATTAAGTGCTAATACTTCAATAGCTTCATTAAAGTCATCAAAAGCTACTTTACAACTAGCCCAACCAAATGGGTTGTTGTTTCTCATATGCTTACCACCAGATGATTCTCTAACGCCAATAGCGGGTAAAAATCTCCAGTCTAAGTCATATTTATCAGCTTCTTCAACGAACTTAGCACCATATCCTTCGAGTGGCATATTCCATTTTTTAAAATATACATCAAGGCGGTCGCCACGGTCGTCTTTAACTTCTTCTATAATTTCTTGAGTTTTTGTTTGATTGTAAGTATCGAGTACTATACCTGGGTTAATATTTAACAATCCAGATAGAGCAACAGCTGTAATACTAAAAAACATAGTTTCTTATTTATATTTAATCAAAAAATACCTTAACAGGTATTACTTAATGATGACAACAGTATAGCATATTTTGACTATTTTGTCAAGTTTTTAGAGGGGGTAAAAATGGTGTTTCTAGGCTTATTTTAGGTAAAATCAAGGCTGGGGATAAGTATAATAAAAATCTGTTAAAAAACAGATTTTTATTAACTTTCGTTTTGATGGCACTATAACCGAAAGAGTATTTGACGATAGTACCTTAATTAATTTTAATCGCCTTACCATCAATTAAAGCTTCGGTAATTTTTTTATAAGCAGATATTAGGATTCTTTGGAAGGTGCTTTGTGATGTATCCATCCTTTTAGCACATTCTGTTTGATCTAAATCTTTAGTATTCTTGAGTCTCAAAGCTTCAACCTCTTCTTTTGTTAGAACCACTTCTTCTAAGTCTCTCATTGGTATTCCTCGAGGTTTGAAATAAGTTACTTTAGCATTAAAATTAATTCTTCTTCGTAATCTTGGTCTAGGCATTTAGTCATTACTATTAAAGAAACGTCCAAAAAAGCCTCTTGCTCTTCCTTGGCCTCTTCCTGAATTACCATTTCTACCAAAGCCTCTTGCTCTTCCTTGGCCTCTTCCCATACCACGACCATCCAAAGGTCTATCAGTTGGATTAGTGTTTTCACATTTACCCATTTGAGCACCAGTTTTAGCACCTTTGCCAGCTGGTCCTGTTTGATCAAAATTTGGCATATATTTATTATTAATTATTTAAATTAAAGTGGACCTTTATATTATGAGTATATACCCATAATATATCTTTGTCAAATTTTTTATTAAAGTTATCCACAGGGGGAGTTTGACGCAACCTTAAAGAAGTAGTATTGTAAGAATGTAATACTTTCTTACTTATATAAATATATGAATACAATTGTAAAATCAACAACAAAGGGGCAAATTACTATTCCAGCAAAATGGAGAAAACGTTTTGATACAGACCGTTTTTTAGTAAATATTAAAGATACTCATTTAGAAATAAAACCTATAAATTTAGATGAAATTGGTAAAGAGCAGGAATATACAGTTTTTGATGCGATTCGTGATAATAAAGGTAAGGGGATTAAAGCAAAGGATTTAGTAAAAGTATTAAAGAAAACTATCTAATTTTATGGATAAGATAGAAAAATTATTTAGAAAAATAAGTAAAAAACAACGAGAATATCTCTTGTCTATTATTGAAAAATTGCTAAGCAATAATAAAAAAGGGTTAGATATAAAAAAGTTGAAAAATACAGATTTTTATCGCTTGCGATCAGGAAGATTTAGAATAATATACCATAAAGAAAATGAAGAGAATATTATTGATGGTGTAAGGTTAAGAGATGAAAATACTTATAAATAAATTAGATATTAAAAATTCCAATAAAATTGGAATTTTTAATTGACCAAATAACTTTATTTTAGTAAAATTATAGTATGAAACATAAAAATTTAATTATAATTTTGGTTTTAATATTTTTTATAGGTATGTCTTTAAATAGAATGTATGCCCATATTTATAATCACATAGATAATGAAAATCTAGTTAGTAAGGTTTTTGATTATAGCCAGTCAATAAAACTAGGAGACGGTGTAGGTGATAGTGTTGTTTATGTAGCAATGGGGGATAGCCTTACCTATGGAGTGGGAGCAAGTAGCATAGAAAATACTTTTCCATATTACTTTGCTAGTAGTTTGGTAGAAAAGGACAAAAATGTAGAGATGTTTAATCTGGGAATACCAGGTGCAAAAGTAGGGGGTATGATTGATATGGAATTAGATAGAGCGATTGAATTACAACCAGACCATGTTACAGTCTTTATAGGTACAAATGATATGCATGGTTTTGACAACTGTGATGAGTTTGGAAATAAACTAGGTATGGTTTTGGGCAAACTAAAAGAACAGACTGATGCAAAAGTATTACTTATAAATGTTCCGTACTTGGGCGGTAAGAGTTTGATTTTACCTCCTTTTAATTATTTCTTTGACAAGCTTGTCAAAAAATACAATATAGTTATAAAAGAATTGTCGATTGAGTATGGTGTTAGTCTGGTAGATTTGTATAGTTCCACCAAAGAAGCATTTGATAACAATCCAGAACTATATTCTAGCGATGGTTTACATCCATCCGATGCCGGTTATAAATATTGGTCAAAATTTATCTATGCAAATTAATGTAAACAATCCAGGGTCACAGACCTTAATCCTTGTTATTATTTTGGTGGTGACTCTTTTAGTTTTTGTACGCAAAAAGAAAAATAAAAGTTTTTTCTCTTTTGAGACAACCAACGAATTAAAAGGATTTGCAATTTTGGCCATTGTGTTCTCGCATATTGGTTATTTTCTTTCTACTAATACAGAGTTTTTATTTCCTTTGTCGGTTTTGGCAGGAGTAGGGGTAGATTTATTTTTATTTTTATCTGGTTTTGGTCTAGCAATGTCTGCTATGAGGAAAACTCTTAGTCCTATTCAGTTTTATCTAAAGCGAGTGGTAAAAATTTTCATTCCCTTGTGGATTGTTTTGGCTGCGTTTTTCTTGTTAGACTGGCTTGTTTTAAAACAAACCTATCCTATTACAGAAGTTTGGCAAAGTTTTTTTGGATTTTTTAGAGAGGCGGATTTATTTGGAGATGTAAATTCTCCTTTGTGGTTTATTACTCTTATTGTATTTTATTATTTGGTTTTTTCATTTTTTTTCAAAAAAGAACATCCGATTTTATCAGCACTGCTACTATTTTTTTGTGGATATTTTCTTATAGATTACGATTTTGAAACTGTGTGGCGAGTAGATCATTTACACCGCCTACATTACATGGCACTGCCTCTTGGTGTGGCTTTTGCAGGTGTGGTGATGTCTGAAAAAATTAAAAAATATACCAAAGTATTACTAAGCTTTTTATCATCTCGCAAGTGGCTAAAAGTTTTGGGACAAATTTTATTAGCAACTACCGCTTTGGGAATTTTCTTATATTTTGTAATTAACTCTGGAGTGGGCAGAGGGCCATGGGTAGAACAGAATATTAGTAATATCACTATGTTTGCCATTGTTGTACTGTTTTTAATAAAACCATTTGGATTAAGATTTTTGGGTTTGGTGGGTATTTATTCTTACGAGATATATTTATTGCATTGGCCAATTTTGTACAGATATGATATTTTTTATAATTGGTTACCGGCTGGTGTGGCGACAGCTTTGTATGTAATGTATTTCTTACTTTTAGGTTTTGGTCTGCAGTGGCTCACAGGTAAAATAATAAAGAAAATAGGTTAGATTAGAAAATTATAATTTATTAAAAAAACATCTACTGAGACCCCATACCAGTTCGCTACGGGGTAAATATTTCGGTAGGTGTTTTTATTTATGCGGACTGGACGGGACTCGCCTACAAGTCTTATCGGCTTCCGCCTCCAAGCTCGCAGGCCGCCCCTCGCGGTCGAACTCGCTCTCCTGCGTCGTCCGACATCGCTGCGGCATCCCTTCCCGATGCTACACAAACTCTTATGTCGCTTCCAGCCCGCAAATAAAAAATAATCCTTGTAGGATTATTTTTTGCGGGGTGTCGTCAACCTTATCCGAACTAATATATAAATAATATCCTAGTTAATCTTGTGGAAATATTCCTACATAGATATTGCCAAAATCGTCTACACAAGTAACTTTAAAATCATAACTATCTAAAAAGATATTTACAAAATGTTTATTTTTAGCTGTTTCTACCTCTGTTATCTTAGAGTCTGGTATATCCCCAGATCCTGCAGACCATGTCCATATACAAGTTGATTTATTGCCACTTGGTATAGACAGGGAAAACCCATCAGAACCATCATAAAATTTACTTACATTTAAAATGTTAGCATCAATTTTTGAATCATTTTTTATATCTATAGTAGGATTATGATACTCTTTTTTTAATTGGTTGTCTTTTATATTTGTACAACCGAATCCAGTAATTAAAACAAAAATAAATAAAATTAATATTTTTTTCATATTTTTTATTTCCAACGCAATCCATTCTTTGTTAAAAGAGAAAGTATGGCAAAAATTGCACTTAGTGTCGCTGCTGCGTTTAACCCTGTTATTAAAATTGATTCATTGTTTAATGATTTGGAACTTATGAACCAAATAATTATTGCCACCACCAAAAGTATTACAGATTGTTTTTTTGTTAATCTATTATTCTTTGTTTTTTGTTCATTCATATAGTTTATTTTAATTATATTAATAAATTTTATTATTTTTAACTTATTTAACAGTTGTTATTATGCCGTAAAGTATAAGACATAACCCAACAGAAGATAATACAAAACTAATAATTACCGTTAAAAACCAAGTTCTTTCAATAATTCCCCCGAAATTTCCTCCAAAATATTTTAATAAATTAATCATATTTTTATCTGCTTTTATAGCTTTTTTAATGGCGATAATCTTTTTCTTTTCTTTTGTATTTTTTAATAGTTCTTCATTGCTTTTGATAACATTTCTAAGATTTAATTTTATAGCTAAAATCATATTATTTTCTACATCTGGATGTTTGTATAATTTATATGGGTTATAAGTTGTAATATAATGTTCTATCTGCAGGGTTTTTCTTTCAAAATAGAAATAAACATTTATCAAAAGAAAGCCGATTATTATTCCAAATAAACTTAAAAATAACCCTAATGAGATAAAATGGTTTTTTAATTGTTCATTTGAAGCAAATAAACCAGTACCTCCAATTACGGTCATTATAATCAAATAATACTTATATAGAAAATCTCTCCATTGACTAAAATTTTTTTGTGATTTTTTTATTAAGTCCTCTGTATCTTGAACCATTTTCTCTACCATAGCATCAGCTTTCGCAGTAGCTTTTTCACTATCTTTTTTTGCTTGTTGAAAATTTTCTTCAGAAGTTTGCATATTTTTTTAATCTTTCATTATTTTTAATTTTTTACTTTCTTTCATTATTTTACCCACATCAACATCTTCCTCTATTTCAGGCAAAACGCCAAAATCATAAAGTAATGTTTCTTCTGTAGAATCTATAGAACTAGGTGAACTATTATAGTCTTCTTCTGAAATTTCATATACACCATATAACTTTTTAAATGTTTCTCTGGGATTTGAATTTCTATCTTTGTAAACAGCAGTATCAACCCACTTTTTTCCATTCCCATTTGTGTATTTTCCTATTAGGTTTTCTTTATACTTTTTATAATCAGGATAATGACAAAATAATTGCGTTCCTATTTCTTGGGCATTATTAAACATTTTAAGATTCTTATCTTTTTTTAATTTATCTAAAAAAATATAATATGCACATTTAATATAATTTTTTGGATATGGAAGTAAAGATTTAGGAATAAAATCAAGATACATTATTAAATCATTTTCTAAGTTTTTTAAATTAAAATTATTAAACTCAAGAAAAACCTTTTTAGCTAATTCATAATTGGGTTCATCTGCTGGGATCATTAAGCTGTATCTCATTTTGTGATAAAGACTGATAATTTCATCATTTGGATTTTTATCTGATGTTTGTAATTTAGAAGTACAATTTTTAGTTTTATCCTGATTTTCTTTAAATTTAAAAATATTTATAAACAATATTAAAATTACCACAACATTTAAAAAAGACCAGATCTCACGATCAAGATGTATTACAAAAATAGGATTAAACAATATTGCTATACCAATAAAAATCCAAATCCAGACTGTTTTATTATTCTCTTTGTAATATGCATAAGCTAAGTAAGCTGTAATACCACATACTACCCAACGTAAAATTTGATAATAGCCGTAAGGATTGTTAAACAATGCTATAAATAACATTATTATTGCAACAGATTTTAAAGTTGTAATTTTAGACATAATTTATTTAATCCCAAAAATTGTACCAAGGTTTTTTTTCTGGCTCTTGATTTAAGAAACTAATAGTAGAAGTATCTTTTTCAATTTCTATAATTGTTCCTTCAAGTATAAAAATATCATTTGCCGAATAATCTGCTATATAAACATAACTATAGTCATAGTCATAATCTAGCTCGCTACTAATTTGGAATTTTGGCTTAAACACTTTATTAATTTTAACTATAATAAAAAAATCATCGTATTCACTAAAATCATTTTTATATATATTATTTATTTGTTCATTTGTGATTTGAAATTTTCCATATAAATCATGGGAATTAAATTCTATGTAATATTTATTATCCTGTTTATATAAATCACTTATTTTGCCTTCCAATAAAAAAGTTCTTTCACTTAAATCTTGTATTTCTTTTGTAAAAATAAAATCTTCATCATCAAAAATGATAGGATTATGTTTGTCGGTGATTGTCTGTAATATATTTTTTTCTTCTAATTTATTTATATCAATTTCATCTGTTGTTTTATTTAATGAACATCCTGTTAAGGTTGATATTGCTATAAAAATTAAAACAAATGTGAATATCTTTTTGTAATTATAATGATAAAACATAGAGGTAAATAGTTAAATTATAAATATATTCTATCAAAATATCGTTTAAAAATCAACCAAAATACTCCAAATTTGACAAAACCGTTTTTTACTGTTATAATAGCTTTGCTATTTACTTGAAACATTAGTCCGTACGAAAATGTCAGTCCTTAACAGGGGCTGTTTTTGTTTTTAAATAGTTTTTCTTAAATATTTTTGCCTGTATTTAAGAATACCTGTTAGTTTAATATAAATTTCTTTTTGGTAAGTGCAAACCATATTTTTCGGGTTCTGCCTGACCCGAAAAAATGGTTGCACACCAAAAAAATTTATTAAACTAATTGTTCTTTATACATTAACTTGATTATATCTTTGGATGTAATCATCGTATGTTCGGTAGATTAAAAACTTCATTTCATTGCGTTTTTATCTACTCTCACATTAACTTGATTATAAGCACACATCTAACCGATTTAGACATGAGTTTTGTAATACAAGTTAAATAACCTAAATACATATGCTTGAAAGCTTTAACCTTAAGCTAATTAAGTCAGGCAAGCATATTGAGGTTTATAAGTACAAGACAAAAAGAATAATACGAGGATATAAAAGAAAACCAAGAAAAAATAATATAAAGACTAATAAAA
>Ga0222658_1000191_pt1 | contig 37969 bp, 38 predicted proteins | sample AntAcemetagen476_FD_179830 | JGI IMG/M metagenome (GOLD analysis project Ga0222658, IMG submission 179830) | Saline water microbial communities from Ace Lake, Antarctica - #476 | ecosystem: Environmental > Aquatic > Non-marine Saline and Alkaline > Saline | place: Antarctica: Ace Lake... | reverse complement strand
ATATGACAAACAACACTCTCTGGAAATTTTTGGACGACACCGGGACCTTTGTGGCAGGGAACCCGCATAAGTTAAGCAGGCTCTACTTCCCCCTTGCCAATAATAATATACTCTCCTCTATCACCCCGACACTGCACGGTGATATAAAAACAGGCCTTCATTCATTCCTGACGCCCCCAGCTACTACTGAGGACCTGCATGACTCAAGATACAACAGAAACTTCTGGCTATACATCAAAGGGATTGGCGCATGGTCAGCTTCATCAGGCCAGGTTGATGAATCACTCGTAGAAGCTGGCATGCTCTGGCATAAGGTCATAAGGGTAAATAAACGCCTGGGCATAAAAGCGCAATTTACAAACTTTATCCCTGTAACCTGCGACCCTGTTGAAATAATGACTGTTGAATTTACCAATCTGGGAAAGCACAGGCTAAATATCACACCTACTGCTGCAATACCAATATATGGCCGCTCTCAAGACCGACTCCGCGACCATAGGCACGTAAGCTCTCTCCTTAATCGCATAAAGATAGATAAACATGGCGTGATAGTGACGCCTACTATGAGTTTTGATGAAAGAGGGCATAAGATAAACTCTACTTCATATTTTGTATTAGGCTATGATGGCCGCGCTAATGCGCCGAAAGGATATTTCCCAACGCTTCTTGAATTCTCTGGCGAAGGTGGAAACCTTGATAGACCTGAAGCAATCCTGAAAAACTTAAACCCTAAAAGAAAAACTGAGTTTACAAGGCAAGGAAAAGAAGCAATGGGTGGCTTAAGATTTAAATCATTGAATTTAGCGCCTGGCGGATCAGTGAAATATGTGATCATAATGGGGATAACTAATGTAAAAAAACCTCTTAAGATATTCAAAAAATTCAACTCACAGAAAAAAATAGATCATGCATTGAAACTAAATCAGGAATTCTGGACAGAAAAGACCTCATCCATCAGTCTGTCTACCCACAATAAAGATTTTGACAGATGGGTAAGATGGGTCACGCTCCAACCAACTCTACGTAAGGTCTTTGGGTGTTCATTCCTGCCTGATTTTGACTATGGTCGCGGAGGAAAGGGCTGGCGGGATCTGTGGCAGGACTGCCTGACTCTACTCTTAATAAACCCTAAAGAAGTGCGTCATGCCCTGATAAATAATTTTGGCGGAGTGCGGCCAAATGGCTCCAATGCCACGATAATAGGAAAGAAAGAAGGGGAATTCATATCTGATAGAAATAATATCCAAAGGATATGGATGGACCATGGATTATGGCCATTCATAGCATTGAATCTCTACATAAATCAAACAGGCGATAAAGATATACTCTTTGAAAAAGCGCCTTATTTCGAAAGTAAAAACAAGGACACCATCCTCAATCATATACTCCTTCAGCATGAAAGGCCATTTACGAAAATCGGGAAACATGGAAACTTTCTTCTGGAAGGCGGGGACTGGAACGACGGCCTGGACATGGCAAGAGAAAAAGGCGAAAGCGTGGCCTTCACTGCTGCTTATGCAGGCAATCTCATCGAGCTTGCTGATCTTCTGGAAAAAATAAACTATAAAAAACAGACTATAAATGCTCTACGGAAAAAAGCCAAAAACCTTACAGAACATATACGTAAAAATGAATGGATCAAGACAAAATCAGGTTATAGTTTTTTCAATGGCTACTATGATAACCGCGGGAAACGCGTTGAAGGCTCCCACAAAAATGGCATGCGCATGACACTGACAGGCCAGGTCTTTCCCATAATGAGTGGCGTGGCAACGGACAATCAGATTAAAAAAATCTATAAAAGTGCCAAAAAGTTTCTCTGGGACAAAGCTCTTTTTGGATTCAGATTAAATACTGACTTTGGAGAAGTCTATCCTGAGCTAGGCAGGGCATTTGGTTTTGCCTATGGTGAAAAAGAGAATGGTTCGTTCTTCAGTCACATGAATGTAATGTTTGCCAATGCGCTTTATAAGCGCGATTTTGCAAAAGAAGGCTACGAGGTGTTAGATTCTATATATAAAATGTCCACAAATACGAATCTCAGTAAGATATACCCTGGGCTGCCTGAATACTTTAATTCTGATGGCAGGGGTATGTATCACTATCTAACTGGCTCTGCAAGCTGGCTTGTACTTACAATGCTGACCCAGGTCTTTGGAATACGCGGGGACATGGGTGATCTCCTTATAGAACCTAAGCTAGTAAAAGAACAATTTAAAAGATCCAGTAAGATCTCAGTAGATACACACTTTGCAGGCCGTAAGATAAAAGTGAATTACTTTAATCCTGGTAAGCTAGCTTATGGGAAATATAAAGTCGGCAGGATCAGTATTAATGGTAAGATTGTTCGAGAAATGCCTATAAAAAGAACCATTTTCCTCAAACTCACCTCAAGATATTCTAATAATACTATAGATATACGCCTATCCTCTCGCTAACTTTACACTTGAGCATTGCAATAGTGTAAAGTTATATAGGTTCTTTGTTGTATCTTCTTATCTTAGCTAAAGGCTTTCTTATCTGTTCCCTCTCTTCTTCATTCTCAGGATAACCCATGCTGATTATTATATCTATCTTCTTTCTCTTCGGGATCTTCAGGATCTTCTTAACCTTGCTTTCATTAAACCATCCCAGCCAGCAGGTGCCAATGCCATCTTCTTCTGCCTGCAGGATCAGATGCTCGCACGCAATAGCTACATCTACAAGAGCAAAGTGTATGCCCCTAAAAAAACCCGCGACTCGTGTAATATACTTGGTGCGCTCAGTAACCACTGCTATCAAAACCGGCGCCTTTTTAGCAAATATATTTAATGTATATGGCGCTGAAAATGCCGCCTCAGCTACCTTATTCTTCAAATCCTCATCATCTAGGACAATAAAAGACCAAGGCTGAGCATTACAAGCAGACGGCGCAAGCCTGGCTGCCTCAAGGCATTTTTCAATCAACTCTCTTGGCACTGGCCTCGGAGAATATTTCCTAGTACTTTTCCTCTTTTTTACAAGCTCAGAAAATTTCATTATTTTACGGAATAAATGTGGCGTTTTTGATATACTTGGGTGGATTATTTAGGCCGCTATCTGCTATCTCTTTAACTATAGGCGCCACCTGCATGCTGTATCTCTTTGAAATACCTGTTGGATCAAGGCCTGGCCAGCCCCAGCAGGAAGTATGGATAATGCCATCTACCTCGTAGGAAATATCATTCAGATGTGTCGGGTGCATTGTCTCTATAGGTGAATGGCCTGGTGGATTTGAAACAAGATCCAGGATAACTGCGCCTTTTTTAAAAAGTCTGATCATGTCTTTCGTAACAAAAAATTCCTTGCCTCTTTTCTCAAACGGCCAGTTAATGGCATTTACTAAAATATCTGTATCAGGGATATGCCTCTGCATCTCTTTAAAATCCTTCTTGTTTAATACTGTAAGTTTGGCAAATTTTCTTGCGGCGCATTGGATTGCGCCAAACGCAAGATTTCCATAACCCATGATCTTAACAACGCATTTTGAAGGATCTCCTCCCCATAGTTCAAAACCTTTCTCCATGGCGATGTAACCAGTCTCGTAGAGCGCCTCTATCTTGCGTCTACCAAATTGATCCCTGATCTCATCCATTGCAATGCCAGTTATCCTGTATTTTTCTAACAATTTTCTCATTTCTGGACAGCCTGGCAAATGAAGCATGCTCATTACAGCTGAACCAGGCCTCATTAATTTAAGCTCTTCTTCTCTTGGCTCTTTAAGCCGGACTACCAACTTACAGGAATAGACCTTTTTTGCATCACTGATCTCTACGCCGATATTTTTATACTCGCTATCTTTTATACCTATACCTATGCCTGCTCCTTTTTCAACAAATACACTATGACTGGACGCGATCTCCTTTAGCTCGTTCGGAATTAGAATTACTCTTTTTTCCTCTGGCCTATTCTCAGCTGCTATGCCTATATTCATTACTTATGTCCTCACTCCACATCTGCATAAAAGTATTTTTTTCCTTCAAAATTCTTAAAAATATATCTTTTGCCTGTATGTTTTATAATATAATTTGGCAAGAGAGGGGTTTTGCCCCCGCCGTGTTTTAAATCAACTATAAAATGAGGGATAGCCAGGCCAGAAGTATGGCCTATTAATTGCTTCATGATCTTTAGCCCCTTGCGTATACTGACCCGGAAATGATATGTACCCTTAACTGCGTCAGGGAGATATAGATAATAAGGCCTTACCCTCATGGTCAAAAGCTCTTCGAATAACCTCTTTAATGTCTTGGCGTCGTCGTTTACCCCCCGCATTAAAACTGTCTGGTTGCCCATCATAACCCCTGCATCAGCAAGCATCTCACAGGCCTTTCGGCTTTCTCTTGTTATCTCATAATAGTGATTAAAATGCGTATTAAAATATATTGGGTGATATTTTTTAAATATACTGCAAAGCCTTGGAGTGATCCTTTGAGGTAAGACACATGGTGTACGGCTATCTATCCTTATGATCTGGACATGTTTGATCTTTCTTAACTCTTTAAGATAGTACTCTATCATATCATCATATATGAGAAGAGGATCTCCGCCAGAAATAATCACATCCCTCACGTATTTATGTCTTTTTATATAATTAATCGCCTTTCTGAACTCTTGTTTTTTTACTGTCTTGTCTTTTAGCCCTATCTTTCTTTTTCTTGTGCAAAAACGGCAATATCCTGCGCACATATTAGATACGACCAGAAGCACCCTGTCTCTATATCTATGTACGATCCCTTTTATAGGCGTATATTTATCCTCCATAAGAGGGTCTTTTCTGCCTATCTCATCGATGACCTCTAATATATCAGGTATACACTGTTTCCAGATAGGCCCTCGATGTTTCCTGATAAGGCTCAGGTAATAAGGATTTATACCAATGGCATATTTCTTGCCAACCTTTTTCATCATTTTCTTGTCTATCTTTATGTGTTTACTTAGGGTTTCCAGATCTGTTATTGTATCTGAAAGAATCTTCTGCCATTTCTTCATGGACATCCTCCCCTGCTACTGTTTTAAGATATGAGCTTCTTTAATTCAATAAGGTTTATGAAGCGGCCGTATCGTTTCAATAGACTTAACTTGTCTTCTATATCTTTTCTGCCTGCTGAAGAACCATAGTCATAAGTGTGGCTCAATACAGAAACTACAATATTGTCTTTATTGTCCATGGATCTCGCCTTTAAATCAAGGGCAATCTTATCAAGTTCATCCAAAGAGCTTTTCTCAAAATAAAGATATTTGCCATTTGAGACGCCTACCGGGATCTCCCATACCTTTGAATCACCCTTTTCACAATGATTCTCATAGTTTATTCTATATTGCGACTCTGGAGCGCCTCTCCAATCACATATTAATTGATCCTCATGTTTGAGAAAGCGACCTGGTTCGCAGGAAAAGTCAAAATAAATCTTATTTTCCTCCAAAATCCTGACCATAGGTGTAGAAAATCCAAGAAACCCGCTCCTATAACACTCTATAGATAAGCCTGCTTTTCTAAAAGTAGAACACCTTTCTGTAATCACCTTTTTCATCCGAGAACTATCCTGGTGATAATAAGCTCTATAAGGGTCATCCTCATGACAGTGAAGGCCAGTATCTCCATCATTCTTTACAATATCTTTCCAGAGTTTTCGAAAATCTTTCTCTAGGAAAAAATCTCGAACGCGGGGCGAGGTATGTATAAAGTGTATAAACCTGCCTTTAAGCACACGATCTGCCAGGTCGATCTCGTGCTGGATCAGATCTAATAATAGATCTTTTTTCGGGAACCTCTCCTTATCTGTCAACTTAACCTCAAAGTAATCTCCCCAATCCCCGTCTATAGTAAAGATAAAGTATAACATGTCTCTATTTAATCAGATATAATAACCTGTGTCAAGACACTAGAGAAGATAACTTTACACTTGAGCATTGCAATAGTGTAAAGTTAGATATACAATATCGATATGATTTATGACGCGTTTCAGAAAAAGGCAATAGATTATATTAAGGAAGACAATTCAGTCATAGTGTCTGCGCCTACTGGCGCTGGTAAGACTGTTATAGCTGAGTACATTATAAACGATTGCCTGGAAAAGGGTAGTCGCGCGATCTACACTGCCCCTATAAAGGCGCTATCTAACCAGAAATACCGCGACTTCCAGGAGAATTTTCCTGAAAAAATAGGCATACTCACTGGAGACGTAAGCATAAATCCCTCTGCCCCTATTTTAATAATGACCACGGAGATATTCAGGAACAAGGTCCTTGAGGAAAAGTCTAATATAGGGAGCTATTCATGGATAATATTTGACGAGGTCCATTACCTTGACGATTACGAACGCGGGAGCGTGTGGGAAGAATCCCTTATATTCCTGCCACAGCACATGAAGATGCTTGCCCTCTCAGCCACTATCCCAAATATAGATGAATTGGCATCGTGGCTTAAGTCGATACACAAAATGCCCATAAAAATAGTAAAAGAAACCAAAAGGCCTGTGCCGCTTCATTTTTTCTATCAGGCTCAGGGTGAGATCTTTGACGATCTACATAAGGTAAATTCTGCTGTCTATAAAAGAATGGCCTATTACAGGCATGGAAGGCCAAACAGGCCCACGTCTTTGATCAGGCGCCTTTCTGAAGATAACAAACTTCCCTGTATATACTTTGCATTCGGTAGAAAGAGATGCGAATACCTCGCTGAAGAGATGATGAGGTTTGATTTTTTAAATCAGGATGAAAAATCTCAGATAATAGGACTCTACAATAAACTCTCTGAAAGATTTGACCTCTCGAATGATAAGAGCGCTCACGGCATGGCGCCCCTTATTGAAAAAGGATTTGCATTTCACCATGCAGGCATGCTCCCTACTCTAAAAGAGGTCATAGAGCGGCTTTTTACGAGCCGGCTTATAAAAGTGATATTCACAACGGAGACCTTTGCCCTTGGGATAAATATGCCGGCGAGGACAGTAGTTTTCGACGAACTCAGAAAATTCTATGGTAAATACTTTGCAACGCTCAAGACACGAGACTTTTACCAGATGGCTGGCAGGGCTGGGCGCCGCGGCATAGATGAAGAAGGGTTTGTATACACGAGGGTAAATCCGAAATATACATTGTTTCCTGAGCTGGACAGGGTAGTATACGGAACCCCTGAAAAGGTCCTCTCTAGATTCAATGCCTCTTATGCCACGATACTTAACCTCTATGAAAGATATGGAGAAAAGCTCTACGATATATATCCATTGAGTTTCCATTATTTTCAGGCAAAGATAAAACTGAGAAAAAAGGCGGTCGAGTTACTCAGGAATAAAGTAAAGATCTTAAAAGAATTAAGCTATATAAGAAAAAATGAGATTACAGAAAAAGGGATATTCGCGAGTAAAATCTATGGATACGAGCTCTCTCTTTCTGAGTTATACGAAAAAGGGGTGCTTGAAAATCTCTCTGAGACTGAACTCGGGATCCTCTGTGTCGCGCTTGTATTTGAACCAAGAAAAATGAGCATCCTCCCTGGATTAAGCGGGCATGCAAAACGCTTAAGAAACATAACAGATAATATAGTAGGCAAGATCCAAAAAATAGAAAAGGGCCTCAACATAAAACCCTTTAGCAAGACCTATCATTACCACCTCTCGCCTACTATCGAGGCATGGATGAAAAAAGAAGAATTCGATCACCTATTGCGTCACACAAACGCAGATGAAGGCGAGATAATAAGACAATTCAGGATGGCAGTTCAGATCTTACGCGAACTACTTGATACGCCTACCTCTATAGAGTTCAGGGAAAGGGTAAAAAAGGTCATATATATTATAAACCGGGATATAATCGACGCGGAAAGGCAGCTTAGGAGCTAGCATGACCTGGGTAGATGCGTAGGCTACCCCTTTGGGTAGCCTACGCAGCTACCCAAAAGTTAATCTTCCCTTCTTTTCTCATCAAAATAATCCAAGTCAGCCAATGGCAATATAACAGATGTGGCAATATTCGTAAGGTGGGCTGCTATCCTCTTAAAATGCCTTGCCATAAGCGCGAAACACACTGCCTCGTTTACAGAAAGATCACTCTTTGCCAGCTTCTCCAAGATCTTATCACATCTTTTTGCAATATCCCTCTCGTATTCCCATGACTTTACTGCCTTACCCTCGTCTGATTCAATAAATGCCTTTTTTGTATCGTCAAATAGCTTTGATATCTCTTTGTCTATGCTATTGAATAGGTCCCGATATTTATCCATATCAACCGGCTTGTCCAGAAATTTAGTTACCTGAAATAGGTTCTTCGAATAATCACCTAATCTCTCTGCGTCTTTTACTACACTCATTAGAAGAAGTGACATAGATACGTCCACAGAAGGCTGAAGCGAAAGGTGTTCTATGATCCTCTTTCTTATATCCTTCTGCAGTTGATTCACATTTTTATCAATATCATATACCCTTTTCTCCAGGTCTTTCTCTTCTTTATTATAAATAAGCTTATTGCACACGGTTTCAAACATCTCGTGCGTGCCCTCCAGCATGCTTTTAAATTCTTCGAGCACTTGAGTTAAAAAATCCTTGCCCTTCCAGAATTGTAATAGATTTTTAAACATGTCGTCCTCCTTTATTTAAAAAATCTTGAAATAAAAATCATAAGGCCTGGTATTATAAAAAACATACCTGCTACAAATAGCATTGCGTATCGCCGTTTCTTATATGCAAGATTGCCCAATCCCTTTGCTAATCTCAGAGGTATCTCCCTCATTATCTTTATAGGATAAATAAAAGCTACGGCTATTACATTAAAAAGAAAGTGAACAAATGCCACGCTGATAGCAGAGATATTTCCTGTTGCAAATGAAGCAAGCATCGCTGTAACTGTAGTCCCTATATTCGCGCCCATGATTATGGGATAGATACTTTCGACTGTAACGATGCCAGAGGCAACCAGAGGAACCATCAGAGAAGTGGTCACAGAGCTACTTTGAATTATAGCAGTAAAGACTAATGCTGCAGCCATTGCTAAAACTCCATGTTTACCAATGACATTATTGAGTACGATCTCCACCCTTCCTATTACAAGGGCCTTCATCAGTTTCACTATATAATACAAAGAGAAGAATAATATAGCCAAAGACACGATCAATAGCATAATGCATATTATATGCTGGCTTTGAGTGAAATTTAATTTTACGATCCAGCTTTCGATAAAATTTATAACAGGTTCTGTGGCAAACTTTACAGGACTGGTAAATTTAATCCCTCCAAAATCAGAAAATAAAATAGCCATTTTATGAGCTATCTTTTCCAGAAAACCTGTGGTCAGCTCAAGTGGCAGCATAATACATACACACATGACTTTAAAAAAGTCGTGCAGTGTCGCGCCAGCTATTGCACGTCTGAATTCCTCGCGACGCGTTACATGTCCTAAGGCTACGAGCGTACTGGTCACTGTGGTCCCAATATTTGCACCCATTATTATGGGTATAGCATTCCCAACCGTAAGGATATTATAGCCCACCATTCCCACCACAATAGATGTGGTAGTGGATGATGACTGCACAATGCTTGTAGCAAGTATACCTATGAACAGACCTATAAATGGATTAGAAGTAGTTCTGATCAGATTCTCTGCAAAGGCCTTGCCAAAACCCTTGAACGCAACACCCATAAGACCAATGCTTACCAAAAATAAATAAACAAAAGTCAATACGAGGATTATCTTAAGGAAAGTCTTGAAGTTCTCTTTTTGCATTATACAGTTCTTCTTCTCTCTGCAAGCAGCACGATGTTCTTTAATTCATCCGTATTCCGCGCGTCAAACCATTTTTTATCAAAGCCAGCGCTTTCAGTGATCTGGGCTATTGCTGCCAGGACCTTTAGATGCAGATTGCGCTCATCAGGTGAGCCCACAAGTATAAATATTATATGTGCCAATTTATCATTTGGAAATATAATACCTGAACGCGCGCGCACGAGAAGGATCCTGAATATCTTCTTGCCTCCAATAATTATATGCGGGATAGCTAGGCCTTTGCGCAATAGTGTACTGGATTCCATTTCCCTGTCAATAAATTTATTAAACAAGACCTGGGGGCTCAGGCCCAGATCTCTTCCTAAGATCCCTGATACGTCCTTAAAGAAATCCTCCATCTTTTTAGGCTCTTCTATATCTAATGCCTTGCCCTCTTCAACGAGCTTATGGAATCTATCTTCTGTGACCTTATCTCTCTGCATAACAATATCCTTTAGCTCAGTAAGGAGATTGTCAGAGGCGAGTTCCTTATCATTTGCCACAAGCCTTTCCAGCATATATATGAGGGCTGAATCCCGAGTAGCCTCTCTTCGGCCATAGACCCTGTACCATGCAAATCCTAATAAAAGAAATATCATTGTAATAAAAACTATAAAGGTCCCCATTTCAATCAAAAGAAATATCCCGCCGAGTATTCCCAGGACCTGTAAATACGGATAGAAAGGTGAATGGAATTTAGGCCTATAACTTGCGATCTTACTCTCCCTGAAGAGAATCACTGTAAGATTCGCAAACATGAAAAGCAAGATCAAGATACTCGATGCGATCTTTACCAGTAGTTCTAACTTTAAAAATAAAAGCGCCAGGACCATGAACATCCCTGTAAAAAGGATCGAGATATACGGAATTTTTGAACCCAGGCTTATCTTCTGAAAAAAACTAGGTAATAGCTTGTCCCTGCTCATTCCCAGGGGATACCTGGACGCAGTCATAATGGCTGAATTTGCAGTAGATATAAACGCCAGGAATGCAGCCATGCTGATCAATATCTTTAAGGCGCTTCCGCCAAATACGCCTGCGCCGTCTGATATGGGAATAAGAGTTGTCTTGAGATGTTCAGGGTTTAAAACGCCTATTGTTACAAATATAACCACTGTATAAACAATGGATGTGACGATGATAGAAAGTATCATGCCTAGAGGCAGATTTCTCCCTGGATTTTTTACCTCTTCAGCTAATGCAGCAACCTTGGTCAAGCCGCCGTATGATATAAACACAAAGCTTGCTGTTGTAAAGATAGGGCCAATACCTTTTGCAAAAAACGGGCTGAAATTCGCGATGTTTACTGATCTTAAACCCCAGCCCACATAGACTAAAAGTATGGCGAGCAGGCCTACCACTAAAAATACCTGGAACCTGCCTGCCTCTTTTACACCAAAGAGATTGAGCGCGACAAAAAAGAGGCAACATACCACAGCAATAATACTTATGGGGATATCTGTAACCAGGCCAAGATATGCGCCCATGCCGACCAAGGCAAACGCGCCCTTTAGGCTGAGGGAAAACCAGGAACTAAAACCAGCCACGGTCCCTAAAAGAGGGCCGAACCCGCGCATTATATAGAAATAATCGCCCCCTGCCTTTGGCATGGCAGTAATAAGCTCTGCCTTACTCATTAATGTGGGGATACAAAAGATTCCAGCAATGATATAGGAAAGAATAACACTAGGTCCTGCCTTACTAAATGCAAGGCCAGGGAGGATAAAAAGGCCTGAGCTTATCATTGCGCCTGTTGCTACGCAAAAGATATCCAAAAGCCCCAGGTTTTGCTTTAAGGCGTGCTTCATAATGAGTTGTATTTACTGATCAACTCTTTTATACACTCTTCTATCCTGAAAAATTCTTTTCGTTTGATCCATTCTTTTTTGAATATGCTGGCGCCAAATGCGACTGCAGACGCTCCGGACTGGAAAAATGATTTGACGTTATGTGGGGACACGCCGCCGCAGGCAAGCAGCTTTATGCCCTTAAAAGGTCCTTTGATCTCTCTTAAATACCCCGGGCCTAAAAACTTGGCCGGAAATATTTTTACCATTGTAGCGCCTGAGCGCCAGGCATTGTATATCTCCTGCGGGGTCAATGCGCCAGGAAATACAGGGATCTTTTTCTTAACACAATGCTCCACAACATCAGGCACAAGCGTAGGCATTATTATAAATTCTGCGCCGTTATCAAGCGCCTTATCTAAATCCTTCATTGTGAGCACCGTGCCTGCGCCGATTGAAAGACGGCCCCTTGCTATTTTTTTTGCCTTGCGCAGCACCTTAGCTGCTAAAGGCGTATTCATTGCTATCTCTATTGTCTTAAGTCCGGATGAGATTATAGATCTGGTGAGCGGCTCTATCCTATCCAAACTAACTCCGCGCAAGATACCGAGGATAGGAAGCTTTTTAAACTGGGTAGGATTCATCAATCGAGCCCTGAATTCAAACTCTCGTAAAATTCCTTGTAGTTTTCTTTCTTCTCGCTCTTACGAAGTGCCATTGCTGTCTTTGGATGCTCGTTCAACATGCCTGAGATAGCATAAGGAATAATATAACCCCATTCGATCTTATTTCTGAGAGGGATGAATTCCTTGGATATTAAATCAAGGATTGGCCGGATATCAAATTTTGGATTCTTTAAAAATCCCATTAATAGCTCAAGCGGACAATTCCCTGCAGCCCTGCCTATGCCATATACAGTACCGTCGAGATAATTTGCATCATGTATAATCGCCTCTATGGTGTTTCCAAAGGCAAGCTGCTGATTATTATGTCCATGAAAACCTACTTCTCTTGTCTTAAGTATGGCTCTTGCCTTTTTAACAAGATACTCTACTGGTTCCTGATATAACGCGCCAAAACTATCTACAATATAGACTACATTGACCTTGCTCTCTTCTTCTATTTGACGAAGCGCATCTTCCAGCTCAGGCCCCATATCCCTTGAAATAGCCATTATATTTATTGTGGTCTCGTAACCCTTTTCTGCAAAGTGATTTACCAGGCATATTGCCTTGTCTATATCCTTCACATATGCAGCAGTGCGTATCATATCTACTGGACTTTCCTTGGCTGGCTTTATATCCTCTATGTCCACACGGTCTACGTCCACCATGACAGATATCTTTGTCTTTGACTCTATGCCGTCAACTATCTTTTTTATTACATCATCATCGCAGAATTTCCAGGCGCCATATTCCTTTGGTGAAAAAAGCCGCTTGGTATTCTTATAGCCCATTTCCATGTAGTCGACGCCTGCTTCAGATATAGCCTTATATACAGCCCTGACAAAATTATGGTCAAAGTCATGGTTATTTATAAGCCCGCCGTCGCGGATGGTGCAGTCTAATACCTTTATCTTGTCCCGATACATGCATCCTCCTGTTACCTTCGGCAGCTGCGTAGGCTGCCGCGGCGGCAGCCTACGCAGCTGCCGAAGGTAAGCCTAGTCCATCGAGCCTGTAGCTTCCTGAATCAAAGGCAAAATAGCTACTACTTCTTCCTTATCCATTCTGCCGAGCTTGGTAAATCTCAGACCGCCTTCAGCATTCCTGTTTTCTCGTGTTATCTGGAGCTTCTTCTGCCCTTTGTTATAAGAATACACGCTCACTGTCAACCGGCCTGCATCTGTCTCCCAGGCCTTTGAAAAAACCTGTTCATCTAAACTGCTGTCATATGGCATATATATACCTCCTATTTATAGTAAGCCACTATGGCCCAAAACTATCTTTCATATTTTACAACTAAATCCTATGTTAGGCAAATACTATTTTCAAACCCGCATTGCAATTTAATTGCAATGCGGGTTTGATTTGAAATGTTGAAATGGCTTTGTCTAAGGGAGGTATTTGTTTGCTGCGTCTACAAGCGCTTCTGGATTGAATGGTTTTGTAATATAATCTACTGCGCCCAGTTCCTTTGCCCTGGCAATAGATTCTTCGTCTTCTTCCCCAGTAAGCATGATCACTGGCACGGATTTAGTCTGGAAATCTTTTTTTAATTGATCTAATACTTCAAGACCGCTCATGCGCGGCATAAATAGATCCAGTATGATCAGGCCTGGCTTCTCCTTTGTTGCCTTTTCCAGCCCTTCCCTTCCGCTCTCAGCAGACACGACCTCATAACCATTTGCAGCAAGTCTTGGGTGTAGCACCTTAAGGAGTTCTGACTCATCATCTATCATTAGAATTTTCTTCGACATCACGCACCTCAAAAAATAGGGCCGGTATATTATTGCCGGGCCCTATAGCATTTTTTCGTTATAGGTTTATAACTTTTTTACGTTCATGGCCTGTTCGCCCTTAGGGCCTTGCTCGACTTCGAACTCTACGTCTTGGCCCTCTTCCAGGGTCTTATAACCGTCTCCTTGGATTGCAGTATGGTGTACGAATACATCCTTACCTGACTCACTGGCTATAAATCCATAACCTTTTTGGTTACTGAACCATTTTACTTTACCCTTTGCCATTACTCGCTACCCTCCTTTATTACGAATTCATAGTAAATAACGGCAGAAACAAAAAAGCCGCAAGGCGAGTACTTCTTTACACCTTACGGTCTAAACATTTTACTCCCTTATTTACTACTAATTTCCTCTTCTATAACTAAATATACTATACCCTAATCGTCGGTATTTGTCAAGGAAGTGGATCCCATTTAAAACCGGGTTTTGCAATTTTGCAAAACCCGGTTTTTATTACTTAGCAGTATTGAAATACTCCAGATATTCGTTTTCCGGGCTGAATATAATCGTTGTCTCCTCGTCCACTGTATTTTTATAGGCCTCCAGCGTCTTTAAAAAAGCGTAGAACTCAGGGTCTTTATTATACGCGTCTGCGTAGATCTCTATTGCCTCTGCGTCTGCCTTTCCCTTTAGCTCCTGCGCTGTTCGATACGCTCCTGACTGTATCTCTTTTAGCTCCTTCTGCATCTGGCCCTCGATCTCCCTCTTCTTGCCCTGTCCTTCTGAACGATACCTCTCAGCAGCCCTTTTTCTCTCTGATACCATCCTCTCGTATACCTTATTCCTTACTTCCTTTACATAGTTGATCCTTTTTATCCTCACATCCACAAGCTCTAAACCATACTGAGGCACCACTTCCTGTGCCTGGCCTAGTATCTCGCGGGTAATGGCGTCCCTTCCTACGAATATTGTCTCTAATGCCTCGTCAGATGCCTTTATCTCATCCTGATCATTAAGCCCCATTGACTCTATTATTCTATTAGAATTCCGCACGATCTCCACAAGATTGTGATTCGTAATATAATCTCTGGTCGCGGCATCCACTACATCATCCAGTCTTGCATGCGCGCCTACCTCATTCGTAACAGACTGCATGAATTTAAGCGCATCCACTATCTTCCAGCGGGCTGTTGTATCCACCCATATGTATCTCTTGTCCTTTGTAGGAATCTGGTTTGGATTGCCATCCCACTGCAGGATCCTCTCCTCAAAATAATTTGCCTGCTGGATAAATGGCGCCTTAAAATGCAGCCCGGCCTTTGTTATAGTCTCACCCATTGGTTCGCCGAACTGCGTAATGACTACCTGCTGTGTCTCATCCACTGTGTAAAACGCTCCGCTTGCAAAGAGCAATACTATTGCTACTACAATGCCTATTAAAATATTTATGAGCTTTTTCATTTCGCACCCCCTTCTTTATTTAACCTTAGAAGAGGTAAAATATTAGTGGCTGAAGAATCTATTATAAACTTCTGACCTGCCTGCGGTAAGATTTCATTCATTGCCTCTAAATACAGCCTCTTGCGCGTAACGCCTGGCGCCTCCCTATATGCCTCCCATGTATCTATAAATCTATGGGCATCTCCTTTTGCAGCGTTTACCCTTTTTAGCGCATACCCTTCTGCCTGTTTAATAGTCTTCAGTGCCTCGCCCATTGCTGCGGGAATAGCCTTATTATACGCCTCCCATGCCTGGTTTATCACCTTCTCCTTTTCCTGCTTTGCCTCATTCACCTCATTAAAAGAGGGCTTTACCTCGTCTGCAGGATTTACATCCTGCAATCTCAGCGTGACGATCTGAACTCCGCTTTCATAGGAGTCTAATATCTCCTGTAGCTTATCCTGCGCTGCCTGATTTATCTCAATCCTCCTCGTAGTCAATATATCAGTAACTGATTCATCTCCTATGACCTGTCTCATCACTGCCTCAGAAATGCTGCGTATGGTCGCCCTCGGGTCTCTTATATTGAATAAAAGCTTAACAGGGTCTTTTATCTTAAACTGGACTATCCACTCAACCACCAGTACATTCAAGTCGCCTGTAAGCATCAATGACTCATCAAAATATTCCCTTGTTGAAAACTGACTCTTAATGCCCGGCTTCAATGTCTTAAAGCCAAACTCCTCTTTAAATACATACTTCACCTTTATATTATTGACTTTTTCTATGCCCATAGGGATCTTAACATGAAGACCTGGCTGGGTCGTGCGCACATACTTTCCAAACCGTCTCACCACGCCTACCTCATCAGGTCCTACTGAATAAACACCTGAAAAGACAAATATCAGGGCCAGGACACCTGCAATCGCAGGAAATATATATTTCCTGTAGTCAGGTACTTGTTGTCGTTTTTGTTTATTACCGCCTAACAATTCATCCGGAGTATTAAAATCCATACCTTCTCCTTTTCCTAACTTTACACTTTGACATTACAAGAGTGTAAAGTTACGGGTTATTTCTTACGAGCTATGCGTATTAGTATAAGGGTAGACGCGGCCATTAGCAAGATAAAAATTAAAAACGTCAGCCACTTTGGATAAACCTTTTTCTTCTCAACATAAACAGGTTCCAGCTTTTCCACCTCCTGAGCAGTATATGTCTTTACTATCTTCTTTTCTTTCTCAACCGAGCCAAAGTCAAGGCCCTTGATCTCATCCCCCGGAGCCAGGTCAAACTCGTGCGCGGCGAGGGTCGTAAATTCGTATCTCTTTGGCAGCCATCTTTTGTCTATTCCGATTTTGTATTTGTCAGGGATAATGCTGGTAAAAGAATATCTTCCATCCACATCTGAAAACGTGTCCTTGTAAATCTCTGCGTCTTTGATAATAATTACCCTTACAAGCGCAAGCCCGTTTTCATCCTTATCCATCTCGCCATTCTTGCTCTTATCGTCAAACACGATCCCGCTGATCCTGCACACCCTCACCAGAGGTATCTCTACATTCTCTGATTTTCCTTTAGCCACGCTCAGTTCACGGGGTAATTCTATGCGGGGAATCATGCCAAAAGGAAGGGACGAAACATCCATCTTTAATTCATATTCTCCAGGTGCAACTGGAGGAAATTTAAACCTGCCTGATCGGTTCGTCTTCGCCTTTTTCTGATCGAGCTTCAAGATTACTCTGGAAACACCTTTTTCTCCTTTATCAGCCACGCCATTATTGTTCTCGTCGATAAATATATTCCCTTCTACCCTGCCCCTTACCTTAGCCACAGGCACAGGAAGATCAAATCTCTTCCTGACGCTGAGCCAGAACTGCCATTCTTTTATAAACTCGGCATGGTCGTCGCGATATTCTCCTTCCAAGGAGATATGTGTATCTTCCCACGGCTCGTAGCTCATAACCATAGATATCATATCATTTTTATTCTGCCCGGTTGTCTCTTCCTGGGAAAGATTCATAGATGCGTACAGATTAGGCACTGGCATCAATGTCAGTCCGAACTCCTTTCTCGTCATGGCCGTCTCTGTGCTAAGGACATTGTCATTCTCGATATTATAACCATACCCAAGCCACCCGCTGAATTTATTCCAGCGGCCATAAACCCGGACATCATAATCAGAGTTAGTCTTATCCACATCCTTTATATCATCCTCATCGCTACCCCACTTATAGTCAAAAGAAAGCGAATAGCGTCCGAATGTTTCCTGTGTCCTGAATACAATAGTATCCCCCCTGGAATCCGCAAGAAGTGTATCTTGTTCGCTCTTTGTCGTATCCAACTGATAGGCAAGCGAGAAAAAGGGAAGATTCTTTGTGAGAAAAGAAGTGCCGATTTCATTTGTCACAACTTCGTCCGTGGCCTTTAACGGATCATCTTTTAGGTTATTAGTGCTCTCGCTCCTACTGAACCAAGCCCACAAAGGCTTTAAAAAATTATAGCTAGCGTATGCCCTATAACCTTCGTTATCTTTTCTGCGACCGGCAAAATCTGTTCCCGCATAGATATACTCACTGGAGCCGTAGAATTTTTCCTTTTTTAATCTAGTATCTATCCACAGTGCTACATCTTCCTTTTCGCCAGTTCCATCATCAAAACGACTGCCAGCGTATTCACCCCTTATAAGCAAATCCTTTAACTGGTGGACACTGGATACACTGGCTATCTTTTTCTCCTCAGGATTCCTGGAAGCACCTGAGTCAGTCTTTTCCTCCTCTGTCTCAAAATAGTTAACCCCTATCTCATTGCCATATCCAAACTTAGTGGCGATCCTGGCTCCTGAAAGCTCTTCTTTAAAACTAATATCTTTTTTCTCCATATTAAACAGGGTGAGACTTATCGGGTCTTTGTTTACGCGGAATCTCACGCCCTGTTCGGACAAAGAACTTGCTGTGAGGTCGCTGAGACTTGCTGTGGTATCCCCCAGCCCAATATCCCATGTATCATCGCCGAATTCAAATGAAAGCCTTTCCTCGCTAAGCCCTTTATAATTTTCCTTGTCCTTGAATCGGGGACCCTGATAGGAAAAATTAAGCCAGTGTTTTTCATCAAGATAGCCGCGTGTGTAAAATTCTCCCTGCGGGCCCAGTTCCTTGCCTGTGCCCAATCCTGAGAGGTGAAATACTATTTCTGACGGAAGAGTATTATAGACACTTTCTTTCTTTACCTTCTTCTTTCCCAAGAGAGGGGTATAGACCATTGCCTTATCAGAAACGCCCTCTTCCATCAGAATCGAAGTAGCCTTTAACGTGAGCACATGCCTTGTCCCATCAGACACACCCGGAGGTATATGTATAGTGGCTTTTACCTTTATGCTCTCTCCTATCCCAAGCTCTATTATTTTACTTGATAGATCTACCTTTTCGCCGTGCGCTGAAGTAGCGGTAACCTCAAATCTATCCATGCCATTTCCAAAATTCATAATAGTAAAATCATATGTAATAGTCTGTCCAGCTCGCGCCTTATCCCTGGGCGAAGGAGCAATGACTTTTACCTTTGCGCGGGGCAAGACCCTGACATTGCACTCATCGCTATCCTTTACCTCTAGGTCTTTCTGCGAGACGGCTGAAAGGCCTATCTTATAAGAACGATCAGCCAATGCTGTGAATGGGACAGACAATGTCAATGGAATGGCCCTGGCCTCTCCAGGGGAAAGCGAAACAGGATAGAGGCTGCTTATAATCTGCCAGCCTTCAGGCGCTTGGAGCTCGATGCTATACGTCTCTTTTATTTTTCCGGAATTTATTACGACAAATACAGAACTCAGAAGGCTCTTTGGAGGGACTATCTTTTCCTTCGCTGAAGAAAGCCTTACCTTTACCGCTATATTTTTTTCAGCAAAGGTAGGCGTAGCAGTTAATATCAGTATAAAAACAAGAATTAAAGAAAAAAAAATTTTTTAATAATTTTTTCATTCTACCTATTGAGTCGTAAGCGTGTAAACTACAGTAATATTATAATCGCCTGGCACGTCATTTGCCCATGCAAGAAGAATCTTATAATCCACATAAACCCTGCCTAAAATACCCTGGGGACCCCTGGCAACCTCCACATCGTAATTTGCAACGTCAATGTATGTAAGCTGTGTAGCGTAATCACCATTTGCCTTCCAGTTAAAATCACTTATGGGCTTTACATAATCTCCAATCACACCCATATTATCATAGTCTGTCTTTACCATAATCTTCCAGTCATTAATGGTATCTCTTACAATTATCGTATTGCCCCATGTCTTTTCCAGATATCCAGCCTCATAATCCCTGATCTTTACTTTGCCCATATTGACCTTTTTCGGGATCACATTTAAGAAAACAGCTGCCTGGGCTAACGGCGTTACACCTATCAGAAAAATAACTATAACTGCCCAGATAAATATTAACTCACTTTTTTTTATCAACATATACTTTATATAGCCTCATCCACTGAGCCTTAACGGCTTCCCATAAAGTCAGTATTTTTCCGCGCGCCTTTTCAATAAAATCCTTGATGTAATGTTGTGCTGGCTCTGCGTCTCTATCCTCTTCAACGACCTCTTCCATGCCTGATTCGATGTCAGTCTCCTTGCCTTCTTCAGAGTCCGCGCCCTCTTCTTCGATAGCGCCTTCCTCTTTCTGCTCCTCGCCGCCGGCCACTGCTATACTAAACCCGTCTGGGCCTCCTCCTATCTCAAACACTGCCTCGCCTGCCACAAGAAAATCCTCGCCATAGTCCACAATCGCAAGCGCAGTGTACTGCCCTGGTTCAAGCACCTCTTCAAACGAAGCCCCTGCTATTCTATGAGACTTTGGATAAGAGCTAAACTCCTTCAGTTCTGTCTTAGCAGCAATCTCGCCCTTATAATCCTTTATCTCCACATCTCCTGTACACTTTAAAAGAAGCTCTCCATCATTTTCAAATGTCAGGTCTACTTTAAGCGCCTCATTTTCCGTATCCCACCCGACATTAACAGCGCTGATCTTGCCCTCTCCGTTTTCTACGCCTGGTATCTCCTCAAACACCCTGACCCCGACTCTCTGATAAGAAATAATATTGAATTGCTGCTCGCCTCTCTTGGCACTCTTTATGCTTGGCTTGGTTATCTGCTCTACAAATAGCATTACCCAGTAGGTGCCTACCTTCTCAGGCGGCACAGTGAGTTTAAACCTTATTGGCTGGCTTTCATCCGGAGCCAATTCTATTTCTTCAGGCGTTATCTCTATCCATGGTCCGCAGCTCCGTTCAATCTCTCCTGAGTCAAGAAATACCTCTCTGCCGTCAGGCTCGATCCAGAAATCATTGACATATATCTTAAGCGCGATTGTCTCTGCACCTCTATTCCTCACATAAAATGTCTGCGTGTTCTCATCTCCTTCTGCAAGCCTTAAATGAAACTCCATGGGAGAGACGACAAACGCGGCAAACGCGTCTTTTTCTCCAAACGCCATTGTCACAAACACAATTACAAAAATAATTATAAATACATTTTTCCTCATGCCATATCTCCGTTAAGTTTATCTTGACTGTGTAGAAAGTGTATACGTAATTATAATAAAATAACTCCCTGGTATATCCTTTTCCCAGTCCAGTAGTATCCTGTACTTGCAATCATACGTATCATCGCCGGAACCTGAATCATAGCTGGCTATCTCTTGTTCATTTAAAGAAAGAGATGTAAAATCAGAAAAACCTGTCTGGTGGCCTGTGGTCGATGCGACCTTAAGCTTAAGATCCCCTGTTTCTTTCTGATAGGCGTCTATCACGCTCCAGTCAAAGTAGACCTTTACGCTCAATTTCCAGTTAGTATTGGAATCCACTATAAGCCTCGGCTTACCCAGATCTCCATCAATATAACCCTGTTCATAGGCTTCTTCGCCTGAGGCATCCTGGAATAGATTTAAGATCTGGTCTGAGTCATTTATAGTGAGCTTACATATGGTAGGGATTTTCATGGTAACGCCTGATGTGTCATCTTCATCAGCAGATGCCTGGGAATAAGAAAAAAGGCTTAAAAAAAATAAAAACATTAAAAGCCTTTGAAAATTTTTTGATATTTTTATCATACAGTATAATTATATGTGCTAAGCCTACAAAAGGCAAGAAAAATTATGAGCCGGAGGTGGCTAGGGTATAGGTAATGGTGGTTTCGTATGTGCCAGGGATATCTTTTTCCCAGTCTAAAAGGACCTTGTACTGGCAGGGGTGGGATTCTCCTCTTACACCGCTGGTATATGAAGCGATTTCCTGGTCGTGCCTTGCGAGAGATTTATACACATCAAATCCATTGACCACATGATCAGGATTAGTATTTTTGAGCATAAGGTCTTTGGCTTGTTTTGGATAGGGGCCGGAGGAATTAGTGATCTTTGCGGTAAGCTTCCATGTCTTATTAGAGCTGACTTCGAGGGTAGGTTTGTCAGGATCGAGCTCTACATAGCCTGCGTCAAAGGCTGTTTCTGAGGTAGCGTCTCTTACAAGAGTCTCTGTGACAGCCTCATCAGTAATGCCGAGTTGACACGCAGGATCAACCACCAAGGTTATTGTAGACACCTGTTCATCTGAATCCTGAGCTGCGTTAATACATGCACAATTCACGACTAGAAATAGCGTCAAAAATAAAACTAAACTATACGCTACCTTCTTCATTATTTAGCCCTTTATTATTATAGGGGATTAAGATAATTATGGCAAGTAAATAATCCTATGCGCCAGAGGTGGATAGGGTATAGGTGATGGTGGCTTCGTATGTACCAGGGATATCTTTTTCCCAATCTAAGAGGACTTTGTACTGGCAGGGGTGTGATTCTCCGCTTACGCCTTTATTATAGGAGGCAATTTCCTGCTCAGATGTGGATAGGGCCTTATACTCACTAAATCCACCTGCAGTGTTTGCTCCTGTGTCCTTTAAATAAAGGTCTCCTGACTGCTTTGAATACGGCCCAGTAAATCCACTGCTCTTCGCAGTAAGTTTCCAGGCTTTATTTGAATCAACTATAAGCGTGGGTTTGTCAGGCTCAAACTCTACATAGCCTGCGTCAAATGCAGTCTCTGAATTAGAGTCTTTTACAAGAGTCGCTGTGACATCTTGGTTTACAATGCCGAGCTGGCAGGATGGATGGATAGTCAGTGTGACAGTGGATACCTGCTCTTCTGAATCATCAGCTGCATGTACAATGCTGCAGGAAACCACAAAGATTATCAGAAAACTCCATATTATCGCATGTGTCCCTTTTTTCATATCAAGTCCTTACATGAAAAAAGCCTATCCCCTTGAAAGAGAATAGGCACATGCCTGGTTTCGGTAACCCAGCTACCATTGTCCCTGCGGACATTAGGCCTGAGGCTTTGCGTCCCACTCTTTCAAGTGGTTTGCTATTATCGTTCCATTACTATTCGGTTTTCTATAATAAGTATACCACACTGCTTAAGCATTTACAAGGGTAGCACTTATAACATATTGAAATTATTAGAGTTAGGTAGTCTTAGAAGAGAGGGATTACCTGTCTGTAGTCTGTAGGCCAGGTTTAAACCTGGCCTACAGACTACAGACAATGCAGATGTCAGAAGAGTTTTCTGGAAGATTTTTACTGGGCAACAGTAGTGAGGGTGTAGGTGACTGTGGCCTGGTATGTTCCTGGTATATCCTGTGTCCAGTCCAGAAGAATCTTGTATTGCATAGGGTGTGATTCAGAAGAAACGCCTGATGTGTCTTGAGCAAGAACCTGGCTGGTCAAAGAAACAGGCATGTAGTCATTAAATCCTCCTGCAACATGAGGTCCTGTATCCTTTAACATCAGGTCTCCGATTGGTTTTTGGTATGTCCCGTTAAGCGCAAAACCACTGCTTTTGACACTCATCTGCCATGACTTATTTGCGCTCACATACAGTGTGGGGTTACCAGCGTCAAATTCAACATACCCTGCCTCAAAAGCATCTTCAGAGCTTCCATCAGTTGTAAGCGACCTTGAGGCATCAGCATTAGATATAAGTAGCTGGCAAGTGGCTGGAATATCCAGGATGACTATTGAAACTTGTGAATCTCTATCTCTATTGCCCCATGCATAGCTTGTATCACATAAAAAATAATTAAGGAAAAAAAGACTTAAGGCGAGTATTAATACAAATTTTTTTATATCCATGTGTCCCCCTTTAAAGCGCCTTCAGGCAGGGCCTCTAGATCCTGCCTGAAGGGTGTTACATTACTACAACTACTATATGACTGCTGCTTCCGTAACGAGTGTATACGTAACCACTGTGCTATATACACCTGGTATATCATTTGCCCAATCCAATAAAACCGAATACGTGCATGTATAGACGCCATCGCTTTCGCCGCGACCATCATTGGCAACTGTCTGATCTAAGCTTGTAAGCCCTAAACCATTAACACTAGCGCTGGTGTGAGGAGCAGATGTGAGTGTGGTAGCGTTAAAGCCTGTTACGTTAGTGAGATCGCCACCAACAACATAAAGGAGCAAATCAGAATTTGAATCTACTGTGTTCTTGTTGCCTTCCGAAGGATAAGTGTCAGGCTTGGTCCAAGGATCCATCTTTGCTGTGAGTTTCCACTTCTTATTGGCATCAACATTCAGCACTGGCGTGGCAGCGAAGGTGTAATAACCAGCATCGTAAGAAGTCTCGGAATTGCCATCTTGACTAAGTGAAGCAGCCACAGCGGGACTTGTAATGTCCAGCTGGCAGGTGTTATCAATAGTTAAAGACACCGTAGATGTTTGCGTATCATCAACAGCACCATCTTCAACAGCGTATACTGCTGCAGATCCCATTACCATTAATCCTATTACCACCATTGTCAAAACTTTGAAATTCCTCATTTTTTGTTCCTCCTTGTTTCTTTAAACTCGCCTATATTAAAGGTAAGTTTCTGGTTGAAATTCTTCTTACTTTCTGCTACCCTATTAGGTAGGGAGTAAGGTATTAAACATCTCTTTTGTGCGTGCATGGGACACATGCGAGACACGCTTTTTAAAGAGATCTTGCCTTGCTCCTTTTTTATTTCCGTAAAGAGCAAATAAAACGGCCTTGTATCACCTCCTTTTACTCTGTTTTCCTGGTTTTTCAAATCGGTTAATATTCTCATTTTTCCCTCCCAACCTCACTACAACTATACCACCCCTACCAGAAGTTAATCTGAACTAAATGTGAAGTTTTTGTGAAATTTTACAAATTTTACAAGGTATTGAAATGATTAGAGTTAGGTAATCTTATAAGAGGGATTAGTCTGTAGACAAGGCTTAAACCTGCCCTACAGACTACGGATAGATACTGACCAAATATAGATGTCAGAAGAGTTTTTTGGAATATTTTTACTGGGCTACGGTAGCGAGGGTGTAGGTAACTGTAGCCTGGTATGTACCTGGTATATCCAGTAACCAGTCTAAAAGGATCTTGTATTGTGTGGGGTGTAATTCAGAAGAAACGCCTGATGTGTGTTGAGCAAACACCTGGTCAACCGAGGAAAGCGCCTTGTAGTCATTAAATCCTCCTGATACATGAAGTCCTGTATTCTTCAACATCAGGTCTCCGACCGCCTTTTGGTATGTCCCGTTAAGCGCAAAACCACTGCTTTTGACACTCATCTGCCATGACTTATTTGCGCTCACATGCAGTGTGGGGTTACCAGCGTCAAATTCAATATAACCTGCTTGAAAGGCATCTTCAGCGCTTCCGTCAACTACAAGAGTCTTTGAGACATCAGCATTAGAGATAAGGAGCTGGCACGTGGCTGGGATATCCAGGACAATTACTGAGATCTGAGAATCCTCATCATCGACTGCATAGGCTATATTACACAGAAAATAGATAAGAGAAAAAAGACCTACGGCAAGGATTAATATAAATCTTTTCTTCTGCATGTGTCCCCTTTAAAGCCGACTTCAAGCAGGGCATAGGCCCCTGCGACTTACTATGCTTCTGTAACCAATGTATATGTAACCTGGATACTGTATTTACCTGGTATATCGTTTGTCCAGTCCAGGAAAACTGAATACGTGCATGTATATTCGTCATCGCTTACTCCGCTAGTGTGGCTGGCCATTGTCTGGGCCGTACTTGAAAGTAATACGCCATTGACATTAGTACCAGTCGTAGGAGCAGGGGTTTGTGTATTGAAACCTGTTATATGAGCACCCCCAGTAGCATAGAGTAATATATCAGAATCCGAGCTTACTGTTTTCTTGTTCCCTCCTGAAGGATAACCAGTGGGAAGGCTCCAGTCTCCTACATGAGCAGTCAACTTCCATTTCTTATTGGCATCGACATTCAGCAATGGATTGCCAGTAAAGACATAATAACCAGCGTCATAAGAGGTCTCAGAATTACCGTCTCGATTAAGCGATCCAGTAACATTGGGATTTGAAATACCCAGCTGAGATGTCTCTTCAATCGTCAATGTCACCTGTGATGTCTGCGTGTCAGCAATATCCTCTGTCGCATATACTAAACTAACCCCCAATACCATAAAACCTACTACCATCAATACCAGGACATTTAGCCTTTTCATTTTTCTTCCCTCCTGTTTTTTTACATGCATGGGACACATAATATAGTCAGAATCTCCCCATATCCATTTCCAGAGACACGGGTTTCAAAGTATACCATACAATCTGATATCGTCAAGACCAGGAAGATATAATTATTATATTCTTTTTTAATCTTGTGTGATTTTGAACGTTTTTAGATGATTTTGACCTTTACAAACAAAAAAATAACTTTACACTCTTACAGTATTCAAGTGTAAAGTTATTGTCAGTATATAACTTATTGAAATTAAATTAGTTAGAAGAAGTATCTTCGGCTACGAACTTATAGCCAATAGTATGGAGCGTTTCTATGCGCTTGCCATCTTTTCCTAACTTTTTACGTAGATTAGCAATATGACGATCTATAGTATGACTTGCATCAAAATACTCACGCTCCCATATAGTGCCTGATAAAAAAACCCTATTTAGGACACGGCCTTGCTTTTTAATAAAAAGATAAAGAAGGGCAAATTCCTTGGGTGTCAGATTGATCTCTTTGTCCTTAACAAATACTTGGTGAGTTGACATGTTAATGGTGATATTGCCTGATTTTACAACCTCTTCTGTTTCCTTATGGCTAATGCTGGTCAAATATCTACGCAATACTGCCTTTATCCTTGCAACAAATACATCAGATTTAAAGGGCTTACCTATATAATCATCGGCGCCTGAGTTCAAAGCCCTTATTTCGCTTTCTATGTTGCCAGGGTTATCAAGCATGATAAAGGGTATTCTGCGCGTAGGATCATTCTTCTTTAGGATCCCCAATACATCCCAGCCGCTTAGATCTATAAGCTCGGTATTTACAATAATCATATCTGGCTTTTTTCGCCACGCAAGTTCAACTGCCACATCTGCAGTCTTTGCGCTCAAGACAGTTGCCTTTTCCCTCTTAGCAAAGATATCTCTTATTGACTTGATTGTATCATTATCCTGATCAACAATCAGGATTCTCTGGCCAATATTGTTTTTCATTTCAAAATCCTTCAACTCTTACAACAGTTTACCAAAATAGTTAATAAAATCTGTTTAAAATTGTTTTTTAATATACCATATCCAAAATTTTGTGTCAAGCTAAAATTCAGTTTTACTTAGATTATAGCTCTTGTCAGCGAAGTTCTTTCCAAGCCTCAATATACAAGATCTTTCTTTTTTCTGAAGCAGGCTCTTTTCATGCATCAAGTTTTAGATACTTATTAAAAAAATATTTTTGAAAAAAATATTTTTTCTCACTTTTTTCTTTGAAATAAAAAAAATTGTGTTATACTAATTTTAAGAAAAAAATAGGCCATACTTATCACTTGCGCATCTTTTAGTCGCGTAAGTGATATGCTCATTATGAGGAGGTTCTTGTATGAAGTTTGATGGGAAAATACTTATTATTGGATGTGGTTCTGTTTCGCAGTGCGCAATCCCGCTTGTCTTGCAGTTGATTGATATGCCAGCGAACAAAGTCACGATAATGGATTTCGTTGACAATCGTTCGCGCGTAAAGGATGCATTGGATAAAGGCGTAAAATATGTAATGGAAAAAGTGACCTTGGAAAACTACACCGAACTCCTCGGTAAATACGTCGGGCCAGGCGATATGATAATCGACCTTGCGTGGAATATAGACTGTATTTCAATGGTCAAGTGGTGCCGTGACAATAAAGTGCTTTACTGCAATACATCTGTTGAAGAATGGAATCCATATAAAGATGCTGAGAGAAACGATCCGACCAGATATACTCTTTACGCAAGACATATGGAGATCCGCCGGTCCCTGGACAGCTGGCCAGATAATGACAAGGCCACGACAGCCATTGTGGATCACGGCGCAAACCCAGGCCTTGTGTCACACTTTACAAAATATGCATTGATAGAGATCGCAGAAAAAATATTAAAAGAAAAACCAAATGACCCAAGAAAGAAGGAACTTGAAAAATATATAAAGGAGAAGGGTTTTGCGAAACTTGCGCAAATCACAGGTGTAAAGATAATTCACATAAGTGAGCGCGACACGCAGATCGCTGATAAACCAAAACAGGTCAATGAATTTGTAAACACATGGAGCATCGAGGGATTCTTTGAAGAAGGCGTTGCGCCTGCAGAACTTGGCTGGGGCACACATGAACGGTTTATTCCTAAAAATGCTTTTTTTCATCAGGTCGGCCCTAAAAATCAGATATGCCTTGCTTCTATCGGCATGAAGACATGGGTAAGGAGCTGGGTGCCATGCGGAGAGATCACAGGCATGGTCATACGACATGGCGAGGCATTTAGCATCTCAGACAGACTCACTGTGTGGGAAAATGGCAATGCTGTCTATAGGCCTACTGTCCACTATGCCTATTGCCCGTCTAATGCTGCTATTAATTCGCTTCACGAACTCGAGATGAGGCAATTCAAGCTACAGGAAAAACAAAGGATAATGAGCGACGAGATCATAGACGGCAGGGATGAATTAGGCGTGCTTTTAATGGGTCATGATTTTAATTCCTGGTGGTGCGGCAGCATATTAGACATACACGAGGCGCGTAGACTCGTCCCCCACCAGCAGGCAACAACGCTCCAGGTAGCAGTATCTGTTGTGTCAGCAGCTACATGGATGATTAAAAATCCAAATAGAGGATTTTTAATGCCTGACGATGTAGACCATGAAGAAATCCTAAAGATAGCAATGCCTTACATAAAACCCTTTATCTCGAAGGCAGTTGACTGGACGCCTCTAAAGAATCTAAATACAAATTTTACAAAATTCGATATAGCAAGGCCAAAAGATGAGGACGTCTGGCAATTTACAACTTTTCTCGTCGATGCGAAAGAAAGGGCAAATGCGTATGATTCAAGCGCAAAACAACCTGAAACAGCAAAAGTCTAAATCTGAGACAAGCGGCATAGAAAATCTTATACGGGTTATGCTGAAGAAACACGGTTCGCCCTTGATGTTAATACGCCGCTCAATCCTTGAAAAACAATTCAAACGTTTCCGCAAGTGCCTTCCTCAAGTAACACCTTACTATGCCATAAAGGCAAATCCTCATCCCAGTATTATTAAGGCATTCATCAAACTTGGCGCGTCTTTTGACGTGGCAAGCGCAAATGAGATGAAGCTTGTCTTAGCGCTTGGCGCATCGCCTTCGAAGATCATATTTGCAAATACTATAAAATGCGAAAAGGATATCGAGACCGCCAGAAGACGCAGGGTCAAGCTCATGACTTTTGATAATGAACCTGAACTTTACAAGATCGCCAAACATCATCCTAGCGCGCGCGTCCTCGTTCGGATCAAGGTGGCCAATGAAGGCAGCCAGGTAGAGCTCTCTCTAAAATTCGGCGCAGACAGTGACCAGGCATTCTTCCTTTTACGCAAGGCAAAGGCACTGGGCCTTGTGCCGGCAGGCATAAGTTTTCACGTAGGAAGCCAATCGACAAATGTAGAAAACTATCTTCAGGCGCTTGAGATATCAGCCAATATATTCAAGGAGTCAAAGAAAAACGGTCTGCCTCTGAAAATCATGGATATAGGAGGCGGCTTTCCGATCCAGCACTTTGATAGAGAAATAGGCATAAACTTTGAGAGAATGGCATGCCAGATAAGAAAACACATAAAGACATCCTTTGACAGGAATGTAAAATTCATTGCAGAGCCAGGCAGATTTCTGGCAGGACCGGCAGGCGTCTTGGTCACGCAGGTCATAGGCCGTACTTTCCGTAACAATAAAAATTATTATTATCTTAATGACGGGATATATTGCGATTTTTCAGGAATGGTATTCGACCACTGTAAATATGAATTTAAGACTCTGAGGCGTGGACAGACCTTTATAAGCGCCCTTGCTGGGCCTACATGCGATTCCTTTGATACCTTGTCTATGAATGAAGAGATCCCAGAACTATACGTAGGTGATGTTGTATACGTAAAAAATATAGGCGCCTATTCCTCAGCCAGCGCCACGCCTGGCTTTAATGGTTTCCCGCCTGCCAAGATCGTCTTAGTCTAACTATTGTCCTGTTAGTATGCGCATTGCTTCTCTATTATCAGTGGTTGAGAGCACGACCTTTACAGGGCAGTTGCCTGAGCAGCTTGTAGCGTAAATATAATTAACATTGAGCCGGCTTTGACTCAGGGCCTCAGAAATATTCTTTAAGGCCCCGGGGCTGTTTTCTAACTCCACTATCAAGACATCATTTTCCATGATGCCATTAAAACCCTGATCCAGGAAAGCGTCTATTGCAGCCTTATTATTATCAGTTATAAACATAAGCCCTGCCTGCTGACCAACTTCTGTCGAATACCCCAAAATAGCCTCTATATTAATGCTGTGATTGACCAAAAAAGAAGTTATCTTTAAGACCACCCCTGGTTCATTAATAACACCTACGGAAATCTCTTTTCCCAACGTTACTCTCTTTATCATAGATCATCTCCTGTCTTTTACAAACAGCATAGGAAAAATTATATCACTTATACAGCAGGGGACCCACACGGCAATGAAAAGAAAGACAAAGATACCTGCATAGGCAAGAAAGTGGACATTCTCACCCCTGGCCATAAGAATATGGGACAGCGAGGCCCAGGTGCTGATCAAGACATGTCCGGCATGAGGGAATTTAGTGGATGGATTAAAATACGCGATGATTATACCGACTGCTGCAACGCCAGATATAAGCCACCATTTTTCCAGGAAACCGATATGATGTTGGCTGTGAGGCATGCCCACTAATAGTTCGCCGAGATAAGGTATTATTGAATCGCTTAAGGTCGCTATGCCTACAGAACCTGCAAACCCAATGGCAAGAAGGATTGGGAGGTTACATCTCTTGCCTTCTCCTTTTGGGCAGGTATGGAGTTTAAAAAGCGAGGCTGTTACAAGGGCACTCAACAATACATGCAGCGGATGAAATACAAAAAACATCTCATGCGCAGCCTCTCTGGAGATGTTTCTAAAAACCAGCATAAACACTATGCCTGATATCGCCCCTAAGAAAGTAAAAGGCATATGATGCTTTAATTCATTGATTATTTTGTTCATGATTAGTTAAATTTTACTACAAATAAAAACCCGTTGCAACGTTTTTAATTGCAACGGGTTAAAAAATCTGCCTCATCCTGTTGGACGAGACGCCTTATTATTTATTAACGGCTGCTATCTCTGCGCTTTGAAAAACATTCCTTGCAGTATACAGGACGGTCTCCGCTTGGTTTAAAAGGGACTTCACATTCTTTATTACATTCTGCGCATGTCGCCTTGTGCATCTCCCGTGACCCTCCGCCTCCGCCGTACCCACCACCTTGTCCAAATGCCATGTTTCCTCCTTGCCTGCCAATAGGCAGGCTTTTTAGTTCCCTTAACAGCCCAACTACAAAAAAAACCGCAAAGTAAAATATTTTACCTTACGGCTAAACCATCTACTTTCCTACTTACTACTCAATACCCTTAGTTACCTTTAAAAAAGTATACACTGTTTTCCGCATTTGTCAATATTATTCCTGAGTATTTGATAGCGCGCTACGGCTCACCCGTTTACGTTCTACATCTCTCAAGTGCAATTTCCGGATCCTTATATGCTTTGGAGTTATCTCAACTGATTCATCATCCTCTATAAACTCAAGAGCGAACTCAAGGGTCATTTGCCGCGGAGGTATAAGCGTTATCGCGTCATCGCTTCCTGAAGCGCGCATATTAGTTAATTTCTTTCCACGTAAGGCGTTTACAACAAGATCAGCCCCTTTATTGCTTACGCCTACGATCATCCCCTCATATAGCTTTTCTCCTGGTTTAACAAAAATCTCACCACGTGCCTGTAAATTAAAAAGCGCGTACGCCACCGCATCACCGCATCCATGTGAAATGAGAACACCATTTTGACGGGTAGGCATATCTCCTTTATAAGTCTGATATTCAAGAAAATTTTGGTACATGATTCCATTGCCTCGAGTCATCATAAGAAACTCGTTTCTAAACCCGATCAATACCCTTGAGGCAATAACAAATTCCATGCGGAGAGTTCCGGAAGATGTTGGCTTTAGGTCTCGCATTTGAGCCTTACGAGCCCCAAGCGCCTGCATAACAACACCCTGATACTCATCGTCCACCTCGATTATCACCTCTTCAACAGGCTCGAGCGTTTGACCACCCATTTTTTTCAAAATAACCTGCGGTTTGGAGACTTCCATCTCATACCCTTCACGACGCATTGTTTCAATAAGAATAGCAAGATGCAGTTCACCGCGGCCTGAAACCTTTAATAGCTCAGTCCCCGCAACATCCGCGACCTTTATGCCAACATTGATCATAGCCTCATGCAGAAGTCGCTCCCGAATATGTCGTGATGTTAAAAATCTGCCTCCATCTTTACCGGAAAGAGGGCTTGTATTATGAGAAAAGTTCATAGAGATCGTAGGCTCATCTATTTTAACAGTAGGTACTCCTTTTGGCTCATCAACACACGCGAGTGTCTCTCCTACCTCTACACCCTCTATCCCTGAGATTGATATAATATCTCCTGCTATAGCCTCATCGACCTCAATACGGCTTAGTCCACGATACTTCATGATCTTAATTGCCTTGCCTCTGGAAATAGTTCCATCACATTTCACAAGCGCCACAGGATCCCCAACGCGGACAGACCCATGAAAAACCCGTCCTATAGCGATCCGACCGACATAAGAGTTATAATCAAGCATTGTAACCAGCATCTGAAAAGGTAGATCAGGGTTAGCTATCGGCGGCAATACCCTGCGCAGGATAGTCTCTAAAAGAGGCTTCATGGAATCTCTTGGTTCATCAAGATCAAGAGTCGCGTAACCATCCTTTCCCGAAGCGTAAACAATCGGAAAATCAAGCTGTTCATCAGAAGCATTCAGCTCACAAAAAAGATCAAATGTCAGATCCGCCACTTCATCCGGACGGGCATGGGGACGATCAAGTTTATTTATCACAAGTATTGGTTTTAAATGTAACTCCAGTGACTTCTTCAAAACAAATTTAGTCTGCGGCATGGGCCCTTCAAAAGCGTCGACAAGAAGAAGCACCCCATCAACCATCTGAAGGATACGTTCGACCTCACTGCCAAAATCAGCATGCCCGGGCGTATCAACAAGATTGAATTGTACTCCTTTATATTGGAGAGAGGCGTTTTTAGACAGAATGGTAATGCCTCTTTCTTTCTCAAGAGGATTCGAGTCCATTATGGCGGCCTCACCATCTTTAAAGTCATAGGCGCCTGTATATTTGAGAAGGGCATCTATGAGGGTAGTTTTCCCATGGTCAACGTGCGCTATGATCGCGACGTTCCTTACATCTTTTCTTCTCTTTTGGTTTAGCATAATAAAAAAAGGCGCTTAGTCTTCTTACGCCTTTTGGGATAAGTCGAATTTTAAATCGCGAAACAACACAAGAACCGTCTTATTTCACCCTAACATTTAAGCGCGTTTTTTTCTACGTGCAAAAAATGGCTTCTTCTTTTTAACTGGCTTTTCTCTTTTTTCAAGCCTCGTTTTATCGGGACGGCGTTCCCGGGGAAAATCTCTTTTTTCGGGTCTGTTATCCTGGTTTGCGTTAAACTGGCCGCCTCCCTTGCGCTTTGAAAAACAGTCCTTGCAATATACCGGACGGTCTGCGCTGGGCTTGAACGGGACTTCGCATTCTTTGCTGCAATCTGCGCAAATGACCCGAGTAAAAGTCCTTTCTCTGGGGGCATGGCCCTGTCGGCCTCTCTCATGGCGATTAGAGTGATCGAAGCGCTGGAAAGGCTTTTGGGAATAGCTTTTCTCAAAAGGCCTTTTTGAAGGCTGGCTGATCAAGATATCCAGCTTCTTCTCCATGGCACTCAACTGCTGCTGCATTTTATTAATGCTGTCAGCTACGCCCGGTTCATCCTTCGGCGCGACTAACACACTTTTGCGTTTAAAAGGTTTCTTCACATTACCTCTTTCTTTCTACCTGCGTACTGTAACACAAATAAAACCCCCTTGCAACTTATTTCGCTACAAGGCGTTGCGTTTTTAAATAGTCATTGATTATAGAGGTGAAATCTTTGGCGTAGGTCTCTACTTTACGGTCGCCCACTCCAAACACCTCTCTGAATTCTTCTTTTGTGGTAGGTTTAACAACAGCCATATCTTTTAAAGATCTGTCTCCAAAGATTATAAAAGCAGGAACGCGTTGTTTCCGGGCAAGCTCTGTCCTCTTTTTATGGAGCAATTCGAACAGCTCATGGTCTATCCCCTGCCATTCCCTTTCCCTTATCTCTCTCCTCTTCTTTGCGATCTCTTTTTTCTTCTTGGCCAACAGCGGCTTGACCAGCGTGGGAGTAATTTTCCCGCTCATTACTTTTATTCCGGAAGAAGTGATCGAAAGCGTGGACCACTCTCCTTCCCTCTGGAGAAAATCCTGCCCTATCATCTGCTCTATCATGTATCGTATGAATTCCAATGAATAATCAGACATCGAACCAAATCTGGATAGATTATGATGGCCCCTTTTCTCGATATTATCAGTAAAGTGACCTTTTAATATATTGGCTATATGACCTGCTCCAAATCCGAAATCAATATCCTGAGTAGCTTCATATACAGAAAACAATATATCCTGCCCTGTCTTTAAAGGGCTTTCGACCATATCAAATTCATTCAGGCAATAGTCGCATGCTTCGCAAGATCTTTTCTCATAAGCCTGGCCAAAATAACCTGCAATGGCTTCATGCCTGCACTGTGGTTTTGAGCAAAAATGATATATTGTATTCAATTTGTCTATAAGGACATCCTGATTGGAAGACTTCTCTGACAGGAATTTCCACGTTCGGTAATCTCTGCCGCCGAAAAACATATAGCAATAGGATGGAAGTCCGTCACGCCCGGCCCTCCCTGTCTCCTGGTGGTAATATTCCAAGCTCTTGGGCATGGCAGCGTGTATAATAAAGCGGATATCTGAACGATCGATGCCCATGCCAAAGGCAACTGTCGCCACTATTATGTTAACTTCCTCACCAATGAACTTATCCTGATTCACATGGCGTACTTCATCTGTAAGACCTGCATGATAAGGCAGGTTTTTAAAACCGTTCTTATTCAGCTTTTCAGATATCATATCCACATCAACCCTGCGCAGGCAATATATAATACCAGGTTCGTCGGCGTGTTTTTCCAGAATATCAGTTATCTGTTTTATGATAGCGGTGCGTGGCGCCATCCTGTATGTAAGATTAAAACGGTCCACCGGGGCAATGTGTATTTTCGGATCTTCAAAATCAAGCTGCTCTATAATATCATCCTGCACTTCTTTTGTAGCAGTAGCTGTAAATGCATGAACACTTATCAATGGAAACGTCTCTTTTATACTCCTGAGATTGCGGTAACTAGCCCTGAAATCATGTCCCCAGTGACTTATGCAATGAGCCTCGTCTATCACAAAAAAAGAAAGGGAGATCGATTTCAAAAGATCAATAGTGTCCTCGTTCTGCAGACGCTCCGGCGAGATATAAAGAAGTTTTATTTTCTCCTTCTGGATCAGATCTATTATCTCTCTTTGTTCCCTAACTAATAAACTGGAATTTAAATACGCTGCGGCTATCCCCATGTCCTTCAATGCATCCACCTGATCTTTCATGAGAGATATGAGCGGCGAGATCACAACTGCCATGCCATCTCTAAGAAGGGCAGGCAATTGAAAACAAAGAGATTTTCCTCCACCTGTAGGCAGAACTGTAAGGCTTTCTCTATCCCGTAGGATAGAGAAAATAATCTCTTCCTGCAATGGGCGAAAAGACGTATAGCCCCAATATTGTTTTAATACGGATAACATTTGTTCACGAGTATAGTTCATATATTATCTCCACAAACCCATCCCGTAGAAAACGCTGCCTGCATGTTGTACCCGCCTGTCTTCGCGTCTATATCTATTATCTCGCCAGAAAAAAAAAGTCCCTTTATAAGCCTTGATTCCATGGTCTTCGGATCTATCTCTTTTGTATTCACGCCGCCTCTTGTAACAATACCGTCTTTGGCCGGCATTACGCCCTCTACGGTCAATCTTAAATCAAATAAGCCATTCGTAAGTTTCTTTCTTTCCTCAGCTGTGACCTGGCTTGCATTTTTATTCCCGGGTATACCGCAATATTCAAGAAATCTTGTTATTGTACCCTGGGGCAGTATATTCTTAAATATATTTTTTATACTTTTTCTGGGATTAGTATTAAACTCGCGCAACAATCTGGCGTCCAGCTTTTTGTGATCCAGAGCAGGTTTAAAATTAATAGAGATCTCAACATCATTCTTGAGTTTCAACTCATCATAGATAGAGGCGCTTATATCAAGGACCGAAGGGCCTGATAAACCAAAATGAGTAAATAACATCTCGCCGAATCTTTCATCTACTCTTTTACCGCCTGAAAAAAGTGTCAAGCGTATATTCCTGAGCGATATACCCTGCCAGTCTCTTACAAATCTTTCTTTTATAATGATAGGGGAAAGCGCCGGCCTTGAGGGCACGATCTTATGGCCGAGTGTTTCAGCGATCTTGTATCCATCGCCAGTCGAACCTGTTTCAGGGTAAGAAAGGCCACCTGTAGCAATAGCGGCGCATCTAGTTAAAAAAAGCTTACCTGAATACATAAGCACGCCAGCTATTTTTTTATCCTTTACAACTACCTCGCGTACGCGTTCGCCAGAAAGAATTTTAATATTCTTGTTTTTTAACTTTGATCTTAAAACACTCAGGATATCGTCTGATTTATCGCTTTTCGGGAATACTCGGCCACCTCGTTCTGTTTTAAGTTTAACTCCGGCATCTTCAAAAAATGACATAAGGTCAGTGTTAAAAAACCGTGCAAAGGCGTTTCTTAAAAAATCCCGCGATTCGGAGAACTTTTCGAGAAAGTCTTCAATGTCGCAGGAATTTGTGAGATTGCATCGGCCTTTCCCAGAGATAAGAAGTTTCCTGCCGAGAATATTGTTTCTCTCGATTAGGAGAACATTTCTTTTTCTGTCTGCGGCGCGGATCGCAGTCATCATACCGGCCGGCCCTGCCCCGATTATAATAACGTCGAATTTCTTCATGAATGGACTTATACCTTTTATGAAATAAAAAAAGCTACGTCTAAAGTTATTGCGGGAACAGCCACTGAACGATGCACAAAGCTACCTTTGCGGATCTCTTAGAAAGGAGAGTCTGAAAAAATCTATTCTTTTAACGGCTCTTGTTCCTGCGCCTCTAAAGGCACTCCTTGATTCGAAGTTTGCGCTGAATCAGCTTTTTCCTGGATATTTTTTTTATCCAGTTTACGTTGTTGTTTTTTTTCGTTTTTCTTTTTCTTCGCCAGTTCTTTCTGATACTTTCTATATGAATAATTATCTCTTGCCAATATATCCTCCTTTTATCTCAGCCCATCCTGCATGATGACACGCTATATTTAAGATTTTACCTCAAATAAAAGCCCTTTGCAATATATTTCATTGCAAGGGGCTATAAATACTAGCGCGCCTTTAAGGACGAGTTCGTTAAGCTTATAATTCATAATAATAATATATAATATTATTATGTATAAAGAGTGATGTTTAACTAATAATGCTTGGCTTGAAACTCTCATCTAGCCATAATGCGATTATCTTCTTTACTGGAAATCCCCACGAAATAATAACGTTTACGGCCTTGCACAAGTGTTCCTTTTGCACATCTTCACTTTCGGGATTACCTGCACAATCATAATGTGCCACAATAGCGATAATCTGTGAATTGTGCTTCTTTATAGAAATTTCTACTTTTTTCTTTAAAGATGCAACAATACTTACATCTTTACCTTCTGATAATATTTTATTAGGCCCTGGTTCTGTGATCATATCAACATAATCAACGTTAAAACTCTTTTGCATGTACTCTGCAACTGGTTTTTGGACACGTCCATCTATGCAATTTATAGCAGTAGCAAATTCTTTTACCATATATATTTATCCTTCCATGTATAATTTACTACAAAACAAAACCCTCTGCAAGTATTTTACT
>Ga0222658_1000189_pt1 | contig 38017 bp, 46 predicted proteins | sample AntAcemetagen476_FD_179830 | JGI IMG/M metagenome (GOLD analysis project Ga0222658, IMG submission 179830) | Saline water microbial communities from Ace Lake, Antarctica - #476 | ecosystem: Environmental > Aquatic > Non-marine Saline and Alkaline > Saline | place: Antarctica: Ace Lake... | reverse complement strand
ATGGGATATTCATAAAGTTTGATATTAGAGCAATAATAAAAAATGAAGTTGAAAGATATCCCGCAAATAATTTAGTCAAGGTTAGAAGAAGAAAAAGAGTTACAATGTGTAGATATGATGATGAATTAGATTTAAGACAGGATTTAATGAGAGATATACTTCTTATTTGTATCGACCAACCTGCTACGAAACCAATAGAAGAAGAGGAGGAAATTGAAGATGAAGAGTGATAATAGAATTATTCAGAATAATTTACATTATTTACACTTTCAAATGAAAGATAGATATGAGTCAGGTAATATTCCTACTACAGATGAATTATTGAGAATAGATTTAACTAAAGATGTTAATCAGTTTAGGGAATGGGCTGTTAAAAGTGGATTTTATGTGCCTTCTTTATTTACAGGTTCACAAAGTTGTGGTAAATCATTAAGTAATTTGAAGTTTCAATTTGAAACAGCATTGTTACAATGGAAATATAAGAAGTTTATAGGACTAGGAGAGAAGAAAGAAGATTTTGATTTTTACAAATATATTGTATCTGATGAAGTAGAATTTAATGAATTAATAATGAAAGGACTTACAAATTGTTCTGTTGCATTAGATGAGTTAAATGATATGAATTCGGGTGGAGATAATACTACAGTTGTCAGACAAATTTATGTAACAAATTCAGAAGTTAATGCTCAAAGGTATGTTTATCGTGGTTGTGCTACACCTAGAGCTAATTCTTTCTATGAATTAACTTCATTATTGGTATTTAGATTTGTAGGCAGAAATGATGCAGAAAAGAAAAGTTATTGGATGGTTTATTATAATTCTCCAGAAGATACACAAAAATATCCGTTAGGTGTTTATGAAAGTTATGTTGGAGATATTATGGATATGAAGTGGTATGGAAAATATAGAGAGAAAAAATTTCAGAGAATGGATTTGATGGATAAACATGCGGTTAGAGATAAGAGAGAATTAAGAAATAGTTGGATTATATTGGAAGTTTACAATGAATTGTCAACTTTAACAAAAATGGGAAGTAAGGTTCCTGCTGAATTGATTAAATCTACTATAGAGGTGATACTACAAAAAAATAGATTGATTTATACGATGTTAGCAAAGGAAAATTCTGCTGAACCGCTTAGAGGATTACTGAATTTAGAAGCATCAATTAATGCGAACAAAATGAAAAAATTGAAGTTAGATTTGAATAAACCAGATAATGAGATTAAATACCAAATTTATACCGAGATTATAGATAAAGAACAAGAGAAATTGGATTATTTGATAAATTATAGAAAAAAGATGATTAAAATATTGGAAGAATACGAGGATATAAGATGAATGAAAAGTTCAATCCAAAATGGATTAAAGATGGTGGTAGAAAAGAAGTAAATGTTTCTTATATACCGAATGGTTCTCCAGATGCTCTGGTATTAGCAAATTATTATAGAGAATTGCTAAAAGATAAAGTATTGGGGGAAGATGAAGAATTGATGCAATTAGTTTTGATGCACATAGAAGAAATTAGACCTAGATTCTCTGCGGTATTAGAATTATTCTCAAAAGGAGATTCAATAGGAAGTGTTGCGGTATATAGTTCTCTTTTGGAAAATGGACAATCTATGGTAGATTATTGGTATGGAAATGAAGTAGACCCTAGTAACTTTCCAACTCAAATTTCAGATTTTAATGCAAGAATGTCTGCTGATGGTATTACAGGGGTTCAAAAGATTACAAGCCCGATAAAACACGGAAAAGTAGATGGTGTTTCAGTAACATTTGTTTTTGCATAGAGTTATTAAAAACGAACGAACGAAAGAATGAAAATAAAAATAATTACAGAAAAAGGATTTAGGTATGAAGGGAAAAAAATTTCTCAAGATAATTTATTTATCGAAATAAATGATAATAAAGAGGGAATTGTTAAAATTCCAATTAGTGCTATTTCTTTATTGAAGGAGAATCAAGATGAGTGAAATGTTGGAACAAGGAATATATTCTTCGATGAGAGGTATTTGGGAACTAGATAAAGAAGATAAAATGATTATTGAATTATTGATTTCTACATATTTAAGTAGAAAACAGACAAATGAAAAGATATTTTTAATTTATGTTGCTCCTAGTGGAAGTGGTAAGACAGAATTATTTAAGTTGTTTGATGATAGTAAACAAAATACATATTTTATAGATAAATTTACTAAAGCATCGTTATCTAGTGGAATGCTTAAGAGGAATAAAATAACTGGAGAATCTTATGACCCAAGTTTAGCTCCAAGATTGAAAGATAAAGTTGTTATCGTACCTGATATGGCGAAATTAACTACATCTTCGGATAAGGAAGCACTCTGGTCAGAGTTTATTGGATTGTTTGATGGGAATATAAGAGAGAATTTTGGAAATGGAAAAGTATGTGAATTTAATAATCTTAATGTAACATTAATGTGTGGAGCAACTCCAAGCATTTATAGTCAAATGCTTATGACACAGCATTTAGGAACTAGATTCTTATTTTTTAATAGAAAGGGAAGAGATTTAGATAAAGTATTAGAGAAGTCTTTTGAGAACTCTTCAAAAGATATGAATAAAGAATCAAATGAATTGAAAGATGTATTTTTGAAATTTTTGGGTTCATTGAATTATGTTAATGAGGAACCTGATAAAGATGCTTTTGAAGTAATAAAGAATTGGGCATTGATTTCATCAAATTTGAGAGCTAGTGCAAAAGTAGAATTATCTACAGGTCAATTAATTGAACCTATAACTATTGAGTGTCCTAGTAGATTGTTTAAACAATTTATAGTGTTGTATAAAGGATTGATGAGTATAGGAAAGGATTATACAAAAGAGAGGGCATTAAAAATAATCGGTAAATTAGCATTAAGTAATGCTAATCCAAATAGGATTGAAGTATTGAAAGCATTAATAGAATATAAGAATTTACATGAAGAAGGATTTTCAAGAAGAGATGTTGCCCAATATCTTAGGATTTCTGATAAAGTGTGTTTGGGTGAATTAAATTCATTGTATAATTTGGGATTTTTGAAAAGAATTGAGAAAATAGTTGATACAAATAAGGATGAAAGATGGTATAGATTTATTGTTGATAATAAAAATCCAAATGTTACATTTTTTGCTGAATATTTTGAATTATCTGATTATTTAGGATTAGAAATAGAGGTGAAGAAAATATGATAAAAGGAAAAGGTCATAATACATTTAGTTATTATGCTGGATTTTGTTTGAAATGTGGCGAGTATTTTATGAGATATAAAAAGAAGGGAAATAAGATTTGTATTAATTGTTTTAATGGAAGAGGTAACTTATGTGACCATTATCCCCCTGAAGAAATAAAAGAATTTATGAGTAAAAATAATAACTTTATCCTCGTGGATGATAAAGTATTTAAACTAAAATTACCTTCTTTTATCGAAGGTGAAGAGGTAATTTCTCGAGGACAAAATGATTAAAAAAGATGATTTTATTGTATTAGATATTGAAACATGTGATGTAAAAGATGGTAAATTAGTTCCAGTATTGAATGGTAGAAATATGGTATTGTGTGGTGTTTGGAGAACTACAAGAACTAAACCAATATGGTTCACAAAACCTCAAGAAGTTATGGATTATTTATTGAAAGTTCAATTAGAAAAAGAGAAAGAAAATAAGAATTTGTATGTATACGCTCATAACCATTTATTTGATTTATGTGGTTATGGACAAGATTATATGCAGAGAGTAGATGTTATAAAAAGAGTTAGAAATAGACCTTTGTTTGGTATATTGAATCCCCCAAAAGCAGGTGAAAAGAAAAAGCCTGTAGGATATTTATTAGATACACTAAGTTTTTTTCCTTTTCCATTAGAAGAAGTTGGTAAAATGTTAGGAATAAAGAAAAGAGAATTTCCTAAAGAAATAAATGATATTAATGAATTGAAGCCAAGATGTTATATGGATATGAAAATAGTAATGGAAGCTATAAGAAAATTAAAAGATAGTTTTGGTAAATTAGGATGGACTCCTAGAAGATTATTAACAATTTCTACTTCTTCTATGACTTACTTTAAGACAGAATGTAGAAAAAATATTTATTGTAAGGGATGTGATATTACATGGAAACAAAAGAAAACATCAAACCCTAGTGAATTGAATTGTCCTAAATGTGGAAAGAAGGGTAGCACATTTAGTGGTTATTTATATCAGAATAATAGATTACACCCAACTTTCCATAATAATTTCTTAAGAGATGCTTATTATGGTTCTAGAAATGAAGTTGGTATAAAAGGTGAAGTTAAGGGAATGACTCTAATTGATATGAATTCTCAATTTCCCCATTGTATGGCGAACCTGATGGAAGTGCCTGATTTGAGAAGTGAATCTAAATTATCGAAAGAAGCTATTAGGTCTTATAGTAATGAAGATATAATAAATAATATAGCTAAAATTGGTGTTGTAGAAGCAACTATATTCTTTCCAGAGAGAAAAGATAAGGTAGGATATTTGCCTGTTAGAGTAGGCAATAGAACACATTGTATTAATCGGTTTATTGATGATAAACCTTTATTGATAGAAAGATTAGAACAATTAAAAGAGGAAGGTTATAGAATTGGTGATTTAATAGAGAAAGTAGAAAAGGGAGAAATTAAAGGTGGGATTGGAAGAGGAAAATGGAATTCTTTAATGTTAAGAACAGCCATTAAAGAGGGTTACAAAATATTGAAGATACATAATGTTGTTAGATATGACCCACTCCCATTTAATCCGTTTATAATTCTTAAGAATTTATATGAAAGAAGATTAGCTGAAAAAGATGATATGATAAAATATGCTATAAAATTACTGATGAATTCTCTCTATGGAAAATTCGGGCAGACAAATGAAATTTATGAAGAAAAAATATGTCATAGAAAAGATACTAATAAATGGATACAAGAAGGTTTTTTTATAGATGGAGATTTTAATGAAAATTATATAATGAAAAAGATTAAAGGAAGAACAATTCCTAAGTTTGCACATCCTATGATTTCTTTAACAACTACCGCTATAGCTCACGATTTGATATATAAAGAAATAAGTAAAATTCCTAAAAAGGATTTTGTCTATACGGATTGTGATTCTATAATTATGAAGAATTTTGATAAGCATAAATCCAAGTTTAAGTTTGGTATGGATATGGGAGAATGGAAGATTGTGGCTCATAATAAACATGAATTAATTAATGAGAATGGATTTATTACAAGAGAAAAAGTTTATAGAATTAGAGATAGAGAAATAGGTTCTGGAGTTACAAAGATGTCTGGGTTTAGACCCAAAGAAGGAACTAGAGAAAATTTAACTGATAATCAAGTTAAAGGGAAAGAACCTATTGTTTCCTTAAAGATGTATACTCCAAAGATGGGAACTAAGAATAGGAAAATAGAAAAGATAGGAACCTTTTTTGAAGAAACAAAAAGAGTTAGTTCGGATAATTTGAAGATGGATATAATTATGCCTATCTATTTTGAGTGTGGTAGTAATAGTAAAGGAAAGATTGAAGAATAAATTTAGTAACTTATAAATAGTAATTAGTATTGGTAAAGTTAAGGGTTGTCCTTATATTGAAGATGAATAAAAAATATAGGACACCTTATAGGAATTCTGAATTTGAAATTAAAAGTTGGTATGATAAGTCTAAGAAGTTTCCTAAGACAATAATAAAGAACACTAAGTATAATGAAATAATACATGGGCAATATGGAATAAATGCTCAGATTGGTGTGCCTGAATTGAGAAATGAAACATTTGATGCAGATGTATTTTCGGATAAACCACATGAAACAGCAAAAAGACATTTAGCTGAATTGAATAAGAGATTTGGAAATGCTTTCACATTAGAGAAAGGCAAGAGTGAAGGTTTATGGAAAATTAAGTTGAGATGGACTAAGCAGAATGTTGCAGATATAATGAAGACACCTAAAGGTGTTAAGTGGGTAGTTATTCAGGGAAAGAGATATAGAAGTCTTGATGACTTCAAAGAACATATTGAGGAAACATTAAAAGACCCAACTTCAAAGTTTAGACATCAAAAAGATGTGGAAGCATATAAGAGAATAATTAATTATGAAAAGAATTTCAAAAATGTTTCGAATAAAGAATTCAAAAATAGACCAGAATTAGTCTCAAAATATGGAATGAATAGTGATACTGATAATGATAATAAGATTAATGCTAAGGATTGTTATCCATTAGACCCTTCTAGACAAGATATAAAGAGTTTTTTTAGAAGTATATTCAAACCAAAGACATCTACCCCTAAGACCAGTTCAAGTTCTAGTGTAGGTGTGAGAATAACTCCTTCAGGTTTTCAGAGTTATAATACAAACCCTTTTACAAGTGGTTCAAGTGGAAATTCTAGTTCGGGTGGTAGTAGTTATGGTGGTGGTTCAAGTGGAAGTTCTGGAGGGCAATCTATTGGAGGAGGTTCATATACAGGAACTCCTTATGATAGTGTAACTGGAAAAGCAATAGTAAGAAGTGGAAGTTTATCGAATGTTCCTCAGAGCTTGGGTGGAACTCAGATAAATATTGGTAGTATATTAGCTAATAAAAATATGTCAAATGCTCAAAAGCAGAATGCAATTAATCAACAAAGAATGGCTGTAAAGAATCAAGAAAGAAATAGGAATCAAGAGAGTAGTAATTTTAAAAAAATATATACAGAAATAGATAAAAGAATAGGCGGTATGTTGCCTTATGGTTCTGATAGAATGACTACTGATGAAATAAATCAAGCGATAGTGAATTGGGATAAAAAGTCACAAGATAAATTATCTGATTGGTTTGAAGAAGAGAAAAAAAGGAAATTTGCAGGAGAAAGTGGAAATGAAGATGGATTTACAAAAAAAGATTATGAAAAAGAAGTTTTAGATTTGAATAGTATGGCTGATACAATTAATCAAATAGATGTAAATAAGAAATATGGAAATAAAATAGATAATAATAATGAGTTTATTGGAACAGATGAAGAATATAATCAATATACTAAAGATTACAAAAATCAAGATAAATTAATTAATGAATATCAAGAGAGAGCTAATAATTTAAATGAGTCAGGAATAAAAGATTCTAAATTTGATTATTATTCTAAGAAATATTTGCCGACAATAGCTGAGTATGTTCCAATAACAATAAAAGATATTGGTTTGGGAACAATCAAAGGTGGAATTAATACAGGATTTTATGCAGGAGAAAAACTGACAAATAAGAAATTAGGTGATGATGATAAGTTAAAACAATGGACAGAATTTGATAGGAATGTTCCGATATATTTAGATAAGAATGTTCAAACATTAGCTATGGTAGGAGCTTTGGGTGGAATTAGTGGAAAAGTTGGAAAAGGAATATATGCTGGATTTGTAGGACATTCAGGATATAAGTTTTTGAATGAACCCTCAAGTCAATCGGGTGGAGAATTGGCTACATTAATAGTTTTACCTAAGACAATTGAGAAGACTATTAAATTAGGAAATAAGATTTATACTAAAACAGGAAAAGGATTTGCAGAAGTTAACAAATTCCTAGATGCAGATAAAGGTGGAATGATTGGAGAAACTCCAAAAAGATATATTAATCCTAGAGAACAATTGTTAAAAGATTATGGATTAATAGGTAAAGAACCTGATACCCTAAATAATAGAAGATATGTAAGTCCTAAAGAACTATTATTAGAAAATTATGGATTATTGGGTAAAGAACCTGATGTAATAAAAGCTAAAAAATATATTAATTTGAAAGAACAAATAATAAAAGATTATGGATTATTGGGAAATAAGAAAGAGTATTCTGATAAACAAGTATTGGCTAGTTTAAAGAAATTAAAAGAATCAAGATTCTATGATGATGCGAATAAGAATTTAGCTAATTATAAGAAAGATTTTCCTGAGAAACCAGATATGAGTGCAATACAGAAAGAAGATTGGGCTAAAGGAAAATTAGAAAGTAATGAATTAGAAACAACAGATTGGAGTAAAATTGATGTTTCTGCACTTAGAGACCAAATTAGAAGAATTAAATTTGGTGAAGATATAGTTAAAGTAGTAATACATAAAGATGGTAGTGTTAGTAATGAAGTTATTAAGGCAGAAGATATATCTAACTTTAAGAAATATGTTGACCCTTATATTGATAAATTAGCGAATTATAAAAAAGATTTTCCTGATATTGCTAAAAAAGAAAATACAGAAATAAAATCTAAATGGGAGAAGTCTGTAGATAAAAGTAAAGAATATTCTCCTCCAAAGAATGAAGAAGGATATGCCGAAGTTAAAGATAGTTCTGGACAAGTTCAATTAATGAAACAAGAATTGAAGCAAAAGAATGTTCAGAAACAAAGAATTAAACAAGAGTTAAAACAAATAGAAAAAGTAGATACTAAACAAGTAAGTAGAGAAAAGCAAGTATTATTGGTTAAGGAGAAACAGAGATTAAATATAAGATTATTATTGAATCAGAAAAGTGCATTAGCTATTGCTCAGAAAATAGCTATGGCTGAGAAGGCGGGTTTTAAAGAAGTTCAAGATATCAGTTTTGCTCAACTTCCCAATATTAAAGAAAGTCAAGTAGAGAGAACAAAAGTTTATGTTCCACTTAAACAGGAATTAAAACCGAAGAAAGATAAATTTGGAATATATAAATTAAGTTCAAAAAGACAAAGACAAGCATACCTTCCAGTTATGCTTACAAATAATGATGAGCAAATTATAGGAGAACCTTTTGAAACTTATGATGAAGCTGTAAATGAAGGAGAAATAAATACAGATAAAGAATATCCAGAAAAGTTTGTGATTAAGAAAGGAAGAGTTCCAGAATATAAAATTAAAAAAGGAAGACAATCTAATAGTAAATATAAATTTAGAAGACAAGGTGGAGTTTTTATAGAGAAGAAAAAATATACTAAAGATAAATATAAAGAGAAGAATAATAATGATTGGTTAAAATATTTGTCTACTATGAAGAATCAGAAAAGATTTTAAAGGATGTTGCATTAAAGATACTATGGATATAAAAGTAGAAAAAGCATTGAAATATGGAAGTTGGGGATATATTATTCTAGCATTATTTAGTTTTTTTTATGGAGGAATCTATACAGAAATGATTGTTGAAGGATTAGAAATGACAATTGGAAATCTTATATATTCAATTCTAGGAGCTTTATTTGTTGGGATAATTGGGTTTGTGATAGTTTTCGTTATTAGTTTAGTGTTCCTTACAATTTTTAAGAAAGGAAAATAGTTCTAAGCATTGTAATAAAAGGTTAGGTTTCACCTCCGAATTTAATCTTTTTTCTATCTACTATGAAAAAAATTAAATCCTATGGAGGTATTAAGATGGAAACAATAACTTTTACTAAGACCAATGCTGGTTTTGGATATAAAATTGTTGTGGATGGAACTTGGTTTTATGTAAACCGAAAATATCTACAAGAAGTATTGAATAATGAGAGAAAATCTTGTGTATTCAATACAATAAAATAAGAGATTAAATATCTCTTATTAAAAGAGGTGATTAGAAGACTAAGAAAGTTAAGATGATTACGGGTTGGGTATTGGGTGGAAAGGAAGTTAGTATGAAGAATTATCTCACTCGTTTTACTCCTGACATACTCCTCAACATATATACCTTCCTTATTTTCCTACCCATAAATCTACCCTGACACCCTTCATCATCATGATGAAGGGATAGAGAGTATATAGTGGGTAGATGATTTAGGTAGGTATATGTGTATATGGGTGTATCTAAGGGACACTCGGAGTATTTCACAAATCTTTGATATTAGTTATTAATTATTATTGAGACTATTGAAGTTATTTAATTAATTTAGTATTTAGATTTGAATCATGTCCTCGTTTTTAGGATTAGTAGTGTAGTGTGGGGGGGGTAATAGTTATGTAATGATTAGGAAATATATATAAAGTTTGGATTACATGTAAAATAGTAAGTAGAAAGAAGTTTAAGATATATGGTGTGATAGGAAAGTTTGGCACCATCTTACATAACATGAGATATGAAAAGAGGTGGAACATATTGAGTGAAATGGAAGGATGGAGTAAAATTAGTTATCCGATAAAGAATGAAGAAAACAGAAAACACCATAGAATTAAAAAAGAATTGGACATTGAAAATAAATGTTGATAAAATAAATAATAAATCATTCTTATTTTGGTTTGGATTTACTATGATGATGAGTAGTTTTATTGGAATAATGATAGCATTTTGGATAATAAATATAATTTTTTAAGTGGTTAAGTTATGTTACGACTGAGCTACGGAGGGATGAATTTTACAAGAAGTCTTAACTTTTAAAGGTTATTATTCCTCTTCTTCTTTTGATTGTTCAGTTACGAAGAATGCTCGATTTGAAACAACCTCTTTGATCTTTCCAGCTAAATCATAAAATATTGTTGCTGCTGGAAGAGCAAACTTACCCATAATTCCAACTTTAGAATATACAATATAAGATACCATTCTTTTTTCTCCAGCTTCTAACTTTTCAAAGTTCCATTCTATTCTTTTTGTCTCTTCATTAATTCTTGTTGGGGGGGGGCCTGAGAATTTAGTGTGCACTTTTACAAGGGAGGGTAATCTATCAACAAGATTAACTCTTTCTACATATTTTTGTGCATTAATTATTAAAGAAACCTTTAGTGCAAACTCTCCACCTTTTGTTCTTACAAAATTAACTCTTTTTCTAAGAATCACATCTGTTCTTGATATTTTCTTAACCATTACAACAATTACAATTAAAAGAACAATTATTAAAATAGGAAGAAGCCAGTTTGTTTTTACCTTAATTATCAATGTTTCTCCAGGTTTAACTTCACTCTCCCAGGTATAATCTATTTTTAATCCGTTTCTTTCAACTATTTGTGGTTCTGGACTAAATGAAGTAAAAAGACGTGAGAGTATATTTTTTTGAATTTCAGTTTGAGATTTTTGAAGGGTATTTCCTTCATTTTTTATTTCAATAAGTTTTGTTGTTACAATAAGTCCGTATTCTCTTTTTGTTGTTGTAGATAAATCTTTTTCTATGAAGTTTGCTATTCCGCTAATCTCTGTATTTAAATCTTCAACACTAATATCAGCAGTTATTGTATAAAATCCTGCGGTTAAATCTTTGAAGTCTTCTTTTTTTAAATTAACCTTAAAGGTCTTTTTTTCCTTTGGAGCTAAAGAAAAGGTTTCATCTATTTTAAAAAATGGTGAGGATATTTTTGCTGAAATATCTTCAAAATTAAAGTTTTTTCTATTTGTTAGATAAACTCTTAGAATATTTGATTCTGGGTCTATATCTGAAGAGCTTACTTCAAAAGCATCTTTTAAATCAATTATTTCAAAAGTCAATCTTTCTTCTTGGTCTGGAGAGTTTTGACTTTTTATGAAATATTGTAGAGTATAAAATCCGCGGTAGTTTGAAAGTTCTCTTGGGTAGACTTTTAAAGATATTTCTTCTGCGCTGTTAGATCTTATTTCAATTGATTCTTTTGGAGACATATCAAATCCGAATAAATTATAGAAACCAATTTTGTCAGTAGTTCCATTATTATATATCTTTAAATCAAAGGTAGTCGGAGCATCAAGACCAACAATTAAAACCTCATCTTTTGAAAGTTGTTCCACTTGAAAGTTTGAAGCTAGCACTGAAGGAAGAATTAATAGTATTAAAACCAAGATAATTAATTTTTTCATGTTAAAAGAATATACTTCTTCTTTAAAAACTTTATTGGGGTGAATTATCTCTTCCCCTCTAAATCGAGATATGCTTTTGCCTGCCCAAGAAATTCGTCACAATCCCCTATTATCTTTTCTTCTAATTGGTCTACTCTTCCAGAGATTACCCATTTTTCATAAATACTTCTCAGAAATTTGTTAAAAGCAGTTGTTTCAAACTTTCCTTTGTAGTCTCTCTCTAGAGTTCCTTTTATTGTAACTTCTACACTTCCCTCATTTGTATTTATCTTATTTCCATTTTGAGTAATTTCTACTTTTTTTAATCCAAGAATTTTAAAATTTACTTTTACTATAAATTTAAAATAATCAGTTAATTTTCTGTATCCTTCCCATTCAACTTTAATATTTTTAGAATCTCCAGAAATCTTTTCATCATACTTATTTTCTCCAAGGTTCAATCCGACTTCATCAACAAGCCAGTTATAACAAAAATTGTAAAATTCTGAAAAATTAAACACCCCAGTATATTTAACTTTACTTGAAAATATTACTTCTTTTTCTGACATACTTATAAAAGAAAAATATTGTTTAAATAGTTTTTCTTTAATGAATTACATAGAATATCTACAATTTTCACATATTAGCATGCCATTAAAGTTTTGTAAGAAATCGTGATTTCCACACTCTTCACAGACACCCTCAATTCTTTTTTGTTTAGCTTTTTTTATTCTCTTAATCTTTTCTGATTCTTCTCTAACTTTTGCAAATTCTTCCATCTCTGGATATACTTCTGGGTTAAAAGTTAAAATATCTTTTATTGTAACCATTCCAACAAGTTCGTTTTCTTGTATCACTGGAAGTCTCTCAAATTTTGTTTTTTTCATTTTTTTTAGGGCTTCATCAACTGTAGAGCTAGGACGTATGGTAGCTATTTTTCTTGGGGAGATATCAATTGCCCGAATGTTTTTTAGGTCTTCTTTTGATTTTTTTACTAGCGCCCAAAGAATGTCTTTTTGTGAAATGAATCCTAAAAGCTTTTTTTTCCTTGATTTATCGATAAGAAGTAGGCTACCAACTTTTTTTGAAATCATTGTTTTTGCACAATCATTTAAATTTGTTTTTGCATCAATAACTATTGGGTATCTAGTCATAACATCAGATACTAAGATTGGTTCCATCTTTATGTAATTCAGAGGGGGAAATTACTTATAAAAGTTGTTCAACACTGAAAAGTTACTTTAAATGACGACAATGTTTATAAGAGGGTTTTTATCAATTATCTTATGTGTAATGGATGTGGAAACTGTTTAGAGGACCAAGTTGGTGGATGTTATCAGACAAATAACATTAGTTATACTTCTGGTTCGGCATATACTTCTAATCCTTCTAATTATGTCTTGAATGGTTCTGAAGAAGAAAGAGAGTATCTGTAGTTCTTCACCACAATAATCTTTATATAAAAATTATGAGTTTCTTTGATATGATCGATAAACCAAGAGTAAGATTTCCACAGGGAGATGTAACTGGAAAATTTGTTCAGTTGTTCATTGGCGATGAACCTTATCTCAGAGCAGATTATATGAGTGAGTATCATAGAGTTATATTGACTAACACCTTGAAAGAATTTGAAATTGAATTTGGGACCACTATTGGACGAAGAGGAATTGAGATTCCTGAAGCTGAAGGGGAAAGATATAGAGTGGTAGGGATGGGAACATTTACAATGAAAAAAAATAGGGTTTCACTATTTAGCGATAGTGCAGATTATGGTATTAGACCAGATCGAGATCATTTAGATAAATTAAATCCTCTGTTAGATGGTCTAACTATTAAAATAGAATGACAGATAAACCAGTTGTTCTAATGCCTGAAGATATTCAGAGAATTATGGGAAAGGATGCTCAGAGAAATAATATTCTTGCCGCAAAGATGGTTGCAGAGATTGTTAAAACTACCCTAGGTCCTAAGGGAATGGATAAGATGTTAGTCTCTCCTACAGGAGATATAATTGTTACAAATGATGGAGTTACAATTTTAGAAGAGATGCAGATTGAACATCCGGCTGCAAAGATGATGGTTGAGATTGCTAGAACACAAGAGTCAGAGGTTGGAGATGGAACAACTACTGCAGTTATGATTGCTGGGAAACTTTTAGAGAATGCGGAGAAGCTTTTAGATAAAAAAATTCATCCAACAATAATTACTAAGGGGTATAGACTTTCTGCTGAAAAGTGCCAGGAAATTTTAAAAGAGATTTCATTAAGAATTACTTCTGAGGATGAAGAGGTTTTGAAACAGATTGCAATGACTGCTATGACTGGAAAGGGGGCGGAGGATTCCAAAGAAAAATTTGCAGATATTATTGTTAAAGCCGTTAAACAGGTTGGAAAGCAAGGACGAATTGATTTGAATGATATTAAAATAGAAAAGGCGAAGGGTGATGGGGTGGGTGATACCGAGCTTATTTCTGGAATTGTTTTAGATAAAGAAAAAGTCTCTTCTGAGATGCCTACTTTAATTAAATCTGCAAGAATTGCTTTAGTAGATTTTCCTTTAGAGATAAAAAATCCTGAGATAGATACTAAGATTTCAATTACATCTCCTGAACAATTACAGGCATTTCTTAATCGAGAGGAGAGTTCTATAAAAGAGATGATTGAAAAGATAAAATCAAGTGATGCTAATGTTATTTTTTGTCAGAAAGGAATTGATGAGTTTGCTCAATACCTTCTTGCTAAAGAAGGAATTTATGCGTGTAGAAGAGTTGCTAGAAGTGATATGGAAAAACTTGCTAAAGCAACCGGAGGAAAAATTGTAAGCAATTTAAATGAATTAAGTTCTTTTGAGTTAGGAGATGCTGAGGTTGTTGAAGAGGTTAGACATGCTAATGATTTATTAACTTATATTAGAGGATGTAAGAATCCTAAGGCACTTACAATACTAATTCACGGGGGTTCAGATCATGTTATTGATGAAATAAAAAGGGCTTTAATGGATGGGCTTGGAGATGTTATTTCTGCATTAAAGTCTGGATTAGTGGTTCCTGGGGGAGGAGCAATTGAAATGGAAATTGCCAAGAGGTTAAGAGAGTTTGCTCAAGGACTCTCTGGTAGAGAGCAGCTTGCTGTTGAAGAATTTGCTTCTGCCTTAGAGTTTATTCCATCAACTCTTGCAGAAAACGCTGGTTTAGATCCTATAGATATTTTAACAGAGCTAAGAGCTAAACATGATTCTGGAGAGAGAAATGCTGGATTAAATTTATTTACAAATAAAGTAGAAAATGTTTTGGAAGCAAGAATTATAGAGCCGTATAAGATTAAAAGTCAGGCAATAAACTCTGCGTCTGAGGTTGCGATAATGATTTTAAGAATAGATGATGTTATTGCTTCACAAGGGGATAAAAGAGGAAATATGAAATCTGCTGGAAGTGGAATGAATCCTTACGGGGATTTTTAAATTGCTGATTGAAGCTCTGTTTCTAATCTATTATTAACTAATTTTAAAAATTTTATTAAAAGATCCTTTGGACAATTAGATTGTAAGATATTTGTGATAACTTTTCCATCAACAAGAGTTCTTTTAAGAGAATTATAAGCTTCTTGAACTTGGTCTGCTCGTGATGTTAATATTTCAGCTTGTTTTGTAAAATATTTCCCTTCTTCATTTGTCTGTCCTTGAGTAGTTGTTCCACTGCCTAATGTTCTTGCTTGTGTTCTAAAACAATCTAAATATTTCATTTTTCTAAAGTCTTCTAAACCCATTTTACTATCAAAGCCTTTTATTATTGCTAATTGTCTACGTTGTTCTCTCGCTTGAACATAACTAGAGGTATGAGAATCATGTTGAGAGTTCATTTCATTTCCATCTTTATCTAATTTGTAGGTCGCTTCCAGTTCGATAAACCTTTCTTGATCATCCATTGTGTTTAAAAATATCATTTTACTATTTACTACTCTAATATAGTGACTTTTTAAAGGTTTGGATTGAGGAAATAATAAATTTTATGTGTGATTTCAAACTATCTTGGATGCGCGGACCGGGAATTGAACCCCTGTCTGTTACTCTCCTAACTAATAATGTATTCTCTTAATTAGATTGTTCTTTCAATGCTAATTTTAGAATTTTTTCTAAAAACGGTTCTTTGTATATTCCATATTTTTTACATTCACCCATTGCCCTTGCATGTTTTACAGCTTCTTTCTTTAGTTGGACATACTCGTCACGTTCTTTGTCATGGGTTCTAAGATAATCTCTGACAACAATAAAAGAGTTCCAAAAAGTATTGTTGAGAGTAAGATGAATATGTATATGTCTTTCTTTCCCACCATATTTTATTATCTTTCGAAGAAATATCCTCCTATTGTCTCTTGGATGTTCTAATGTAGATTTGTATCCTAATCTCTCTAATTTTTTCATAAATTGATTAGCTTTATTCTTTGGAGTTTTTATTGCAATATCGATTATTCCTTTACCGCCCAAACCAGGAACTGCAGTGCTACCAACATGCTCTATCTTTGTTCGAGGAAAAATCTTTTTTAATTTAGTTTTTTCTTTATTGAAAAGTTGTCCATAATTACCTGAATATTTTTTGAAAGAATATTTTTTTAAATCTGCCATAATTTATTATTAAGAATAATATGTATATAAATTTTATGCGAGGACCGGGAATCGAACCCGGGTCACTTCGTTTTTGCTTTTCATTTGCCTTTCAAAAAGGAAGGGTTGTGAAGGGGAACCTTGGTTCCCATCATTGGCAACGAAATATTCTAACCATTAAACCATCCACGCTTAGGGAAATATAGGATTAATGCTTTAAAAGATTAATTGAGATATCTTATTTGTTTATTTATAATCCTAGAATAGTTTTAGATTATCTTAAATAGACACTACTTATTCATAGTAACAAATACAAAGATTTATAAATATAATTTAATAGATTACTTTATGGAAAAGAGTAAAAATGCTAAAAAAATTGTATCTGAAGATGGTACTGAGATTTATTATTGTGTCAATTGGAATCCTAACCTAAATAAGGGATTTAAGGTTCTTCATCCTGGTTCTGCTCTAAATCATAGTTCATTAAGAGCTCTTGAAAAGGGTTTGAATGAAAGAGGATACGCTACAATTAATTTTGATCCAAGAGGAACTGGATATTCTAGTGTTCCAAAGAATGTGGAAGATTACAGTTTAGAAAAATATTCAGGGGATGTAATAAAAATTGTTCATGCAGAAGGATTAGAAAAACCCGAATTTATAGGACATAGTCTTGGATTTATGCCATTGGTAGATTATATTTCAAAAACACAAAACGCGAAAAGTCTAACTGGAATTTGTGCATCTTTAGATTTTAAAAAATCTGCTCCAAATAAATTTCTTTTAAATCTTTTTAAGCTGTTTAAGAAATATCCTGAATATGTACTTAGTGCAGTATCAAGTTTGAATCATGGCTTAAGGGGAGAATTGGATTGGTTTAATGATCAATCTATGGAGGGGGGTTCTGATATTGATGTATTAAAAACAATTGTAAATGTTCCTGTTAAAAAAATGATTGCGATTCAAAAATCTTTTGAGAATATGATTAATTGGGATATTACATCTAGATTAAAAGAGATTGAACCAAATCTTCCTATGAATTTAATATATGGGTCTAAGGATTGTATGGTTTCCCCGGATATTGGAGATAAAATTAGAGAAGTTTATAGAGGTCCAGGTAAAACAACAATAGTAAATGGAACTCATTCATTGCCAATAACTAATCCTAAAATAGTTTTAGAACAAATTTAAGATATTAATCTTTAATTGAGATGTTGAAGTTCTGGTCTTTTATTCCTTCTTAGTTCTTCTCTTCTTTCTTTAATAGATTCTTTAAAATTCATTTGACGTGTGTAATCTTGATTACAATCAGGACAAATTAAATATGCAAGATTTTTTTTTAAATCATACATTACAACTTCACTATTAGGGTGTCGGCATTTATCCATTTTATATATGCACAAAGTTCTTTTATTTAAATGTTTTTATGATTTGAATTACGAATTGTTAGAATAAATTTAATTGAAGTTCCTGAAGCTCCAAACTTTATTTGTTTATATCCGCTTGGTTGATCTTCATTTAATTCAAAAGTGTCACAAGATTTATTTTTTACTATTACCCCATTTTCTGTAAGACTTTTTCTAATGTGAGAATAAGTTTCTGGAGAAACAGTTCCCTCATACCAAATACTTGTAACTGGATCTGTTTCTATTTTTTTTAATGATAAATCTCTTATGTACTCCAGATTTTCAAGTTTATCTATTTGAGGAATTTCTTGTCTTAGTTTTTGTCTTAATTCCCTTTCACTTAAAAATCCCATTTCTAATTTTTTCATTTTTAATCTATTTTATTTACTCAGAATTAACTGAGGTAATTTATTATTCACCTCTTAAGATAGATTAAAAGAACTATTTTTAAGTATTGTGTTAAAGCAAATTTAAATATGGTCCATCGAGGAGTTGAACCTCGGAATAATCAGTGTAAACTAATTTACCATAAAAGTTACTTTTTTAGATAGTTGTTTTATTTTAACAATCCTAATATTTTGTCCCTTAAACTATTCATTCTCTCTAAAACATCTTTAGCTTCTTGAATGGAAATTTCTTTTCCATAATAATTAATAATATTTCTTATTTTCCTTAAATCATCAAATTCTTCTGCTATCTGGGTTTCATTTAGGATTTCTTTTAAAAAATAAGTGTAACATTCATGATTATATATTTTAAATCTCTTTTTTAGAGATAAAGCTTCTAAAAGTTCCCTTAGTGAATCATATAAAAGAGAGATTTTTGAGGCAGAGGTGATTTCATTAAGTTCAAGCTTTCTTTCAGAATCTAATTTATTTTTACTAGTTTTTAATAAAGAATTAATTAATTCTTCATCTTCTATTACTTCTTTGGCTATTCTTTTTTTCAAACATTCATTCCAATCCATTATATTCTTATTCTTCCATTTAATATATATCCATTAAGAATATTATTAGAAAGCTCTTTATTTCCTATATCTTCTATTGAATTGAAAATAAATAATTGCACCTTTCTTTTTAATTTTCTTTCATATTCCGAAAATCTTAATTCCTTTTCACGAGCAATAACACACAAATCAATATCAGAATCAATTTTAGTTTCTGCCTTAGCTAGAGAACCAAATAATATCACATTGGGATTTAGTAACTTTTTATTTAAATAATCTAAAATTCCTGAAAATTGATTTCTCCAATAAATCCTAGATAAATCAATAAAATTCTTACTATCTTTATTTGCATAATAATAAATATAATTTTTATCTTTTTCTATTAGTAACAACCCCACTTTATGATACTTAGATAATAACTTAGATGATGTGGGGGGCGAAATTTTTATTATACGAGAATACTCTCTAACATTTACCCTTCTATAACAATCTTCAAAAAATGGTTTTAAGTTGTTAATAATATTTAACATATGTTAATAATATTTAACATATGTTTATAAATTTTTCTATTGAAAAAATATAATCAAATTACTTCTGATTTTAGATAATAGTCATTAAAATTTGAGAAGTTAAAATATGGTCCATCGAGGAGTCGGACCTCGGTTTGCTCGGTGTAAACGAGCCGTCTTAGCCGTTGGACTAATGGACCAATGTAACTTTAATAGAATTTTGGGTTTTTTAAAGTTGTTTATTGATATTATCTGAATATAATTTTAGGTATAATTATCTTCTTATAAATAGAATAAATTCATAACTCAGTAATAGCAACCTTTATAAAAGTTATAAGATTATTTTTGGCATGGCAGACAAGAAATCTGAGAAAAACTCAAATAACTTGGAACAAGAGATTCCTGGAATGAGCTTAGATAGAAAATATGATAAAACTCCACTTATTCCTGAAAGCCCTACAGAAGCAAAAAAGGAAATGGAGAAAACAAAAAAAGAGTTGGAGAAATTAAAGAATACTCTTGTTAAAAAATATCCTTTTATTCAATCAATAAGTATAATTCCACCTCAAGCAATTAAAGTATTTGTTGAAGAGGAAGAGGTTCCAAAAGAAACCGAGAAATATATTCATCTTTATGTTATAATTTCTGAAGATAAATTTAAAGAAATTCCTAAAATTAAGAAAGAGGTTGTTGATGAAATAGAGAAAATTCAGAAGACAGTTAGTGAAAAAATATGGGTTCAAATTAAAACTCCAGTAGACGTTTGGGAGGCTTGTTTAGATAGCAAGTTTGAAATTTCTTCTGCTATTGCGGTTTCTTTCCCATTATATGATAAAGGATTTTTAGGAGCTTTAAGAGTTGCAGAAATTCATAAATCATTAGTTTTACAAAAATTTGAAAAGTATGTTGTGTCTTATGTCATTGGTGGAAGTCTTGTTAGGGGAGAGGCTGTAGCTACCTCGGATGTAGATGTTTTTGTTGTGATTAATGATACTGATGTTAAACAAATGCCTCGGTTGGAATTAAAAGAAAGACTTAGAGGAATAATTTACAAATATATTGCAGAAGCAACTGCTATTGCGGGAGTTAAAAACGAGCTCTCTCCACAAATTTATCTTTTAACAGATTTTTGGGAATCAGTAAAAGATGCACACCCTGTAATATTTACTTTTATTAGAGATGGTATTCCACTTTATGATAGACAGACATTCATGCCTTGGAAAGCCTTGTTAAAAATGGGTAAGTTGAAACCAAGTCCGGAAGCTATTGATATGTTTATGAAATCTGCAGATAAAACAAAAGAAATGGTTGAAAGAAGACTAATTGATGCTATGATAGATATTTATTATGGAGTTTTAACTCCGAGTCAGGCTTTAGTTATGTTATACGGACTTCCTCCTCCAACCCATAAAGAGGCCCCGGTGTTAATGAAAAAGATATTTGTAGATAAAGAAAAAATGTTGGAGAAAAAATATGTCAATACTTTAGAGAAAGCAGTTAAAATGTTTAAGGCATACGAGCATGATCAAAAATACCGAGTTTCTGGAAAAGATATTGATATATTAAATAAAGAATCTCAAGAATATATAAAGAGACTTAAGGATTTAAGAGAGCAAATTGAAAAGAGATCTCAAGAGAAAATAATAGAACAAATTTACAAAGATGTTTTTGAATTGTTAAAAGGAATTGTTGGAAATAAATCTCAAGATAAGGTAGTTGAAGAGTTTGAAAAGAATTTTGTTAAGAAAGGTAAATTCGCTCCTCAGAATTTAAGAATTTTGAAAGATATAGTTTCTGCTAAAAAAGATTTTAAAAAAGGAAAGCTTGATTCACATAAAGTAGATAATGCAAGAAAAAATGCATCAATATTAATTAATGATTTGATTGAATATAACCAAAGGTGTGACCTTGCAATTAAGGAAAAGAAGTGATTGGCTTTAGAGAATAGTTCTAGTTAGATAAGATGAAAAAGGTAAAAGTAATTCCAAGAATTGACAAAGGTGTAGTTTTAAAGAGTAATAAATTATATGCTTTAATTGGAGATGAATATAATAATACTTTTGATATAGTTTATATTAATAAATTAAAACTTTCATTTTTAGCAGCTCATTACAAAGATCCAGAAAATATATCTGGTTGTTCAAACGGGGTTTTTTATTTTGAAAATCAACATAGAAATCAGATTTATAGTTGGATAAAACATGGGGAGTGGTCTTTTGCAACTCCTTTAGAAATTAAAGATATAGCGACTACTTTTGAGCTATGCAAAAGAAATGGATTTGCTAGAGAGATTTTGAGTTTAGAAAAAATTGGTTTGGGTTCATCCGGTTTAGTTTCTAAAATAAAGTGATATTTAGATGTTCGGAAGTTTTTTAAACCAATTTTATAATAATATAACTATGAAAGGAAAGATTATACAATTTCGAAGAGGAAGGCATGTAATTCATGAAAGACATTTTCTAATTGAGGTTGGAGTAAAAAATAAAGCTGAAGCTGAGAAGTTTATTGGAAAAGAAGTTGAGTGGAAGAGTCCAGCAGGAAAAATAATCAAAGGAAAGATATCTGGAGCTCATGGAAATAATGGGCTTGTAAGAGCTATTTTTGAAAAAGGACTTCCGGGACAGGCAATTACTAATGAGGTAGAGGTAAAATAAAATGAGCAGAGAGGGACATAAGAGATATAGAATCAAACAGCAATTAATGACTATAGCTGATAGAGTAAATGTTATGTTTTATGAAAGAGGAGAGCCGGTAGATACATCCTCTGGAATTATTGAATTTAGAAAAAATTCTACTTCAGGTAAGCCTGGATATTATTTTGAAGGGAAACATATACCAATTAGTCAAGAAAGAGCTCTTGATCTTCATGTAAATTTAGATTATTCTAAACAAAGAAGGAGTGTGGCATAAATGGCATCGTTAAGAAAAGCAAGTGCGTATTCAAAGAGAAATGTTACTCCGTTTACTCGAATTTCTAAGAAAAGACATAAATCATATATTAAGACTGTTCCTCCTCAAAAGATTGTTAAATTCTCTATGGGAAATGAAGCTCTTTTAAAATCTGGAAAGCTTCCATATCAACTAACAATTGTTTCTGACGAAAAAGTGCAGATAAGACATAATGCTTTAGAGGCGTGCAGACAGTTTATTAATAAAAAACTTGAGAAATCACTTGTAGCAACTTATGTTTTCAAGGTTATTCCTTTTCCACATCACATTCAGAGAGAGAATAAAATGCTTACTGGTGCTGGAGCTGATAGAATGCAGACTGGAATGCAGTTATCTTTTGGAAAAGCAGTTGGAAAGTCTGCAATATTAAAACCAGGAAGTAAGGTTTTCTTCATCGCTGTTCCAAACGAAAAGGCATTGATTCTTGCTAGAAAGACAATCAAACAAATTAAGTCAAAAATTCCAATGAAAATAAGAATTATTTATGAGAAGAAATAATCTATTTTTGTTACTTCTATTAAGTAAATACAAAACAGAAAGATTTATAAATAAATGAGTGCTTAGTATTTTAAGAAAAAATGGCTGAAAAAGAATTAACCCCAAGAGAACATGTAAGGAAAAACCTTGAATCTAGATTTTATCAAGATGTTTTTGCTTCTAATAATTATCAAACTGATGTTGGAAATGGAAGTAGAGGAGCAGACTCTTGGTTACAAGGATCTTATGATGCTATTACTGAAGGAAAAGAATTCTCAGAAAGGAAGGAAAGAGATTATGCTGATAAAAAAGAAATGATGAAGGAAGCAGGAGTTTATGGAGAGCCTTCAATGCCTACAAAGGCTGATATTTCATTAGGAATTGTTGATACTGTTCAAAGAAGTTTAGAAGAGATCTCATTAGAAGATTTATATTCTGTTATGACCTCAATAGATTCTGATGTTAAAAAATATACTCTTCCAGATAGAGGAAAGAATTTTTCTAAAAATGATATAATCAAGAAAGCAATTGAAGTTGGAGCAGTAACTAAAAAAGATGGAAAGAATATGCTGAATATTGAAAAATTACCTGAAGAGTATCAAGAAGCATACATGACATTAGAAACATTAAGAAAAATTTACAAAGAAAGCTGTACTGAAAGTCTTAGGAAAGATAGAAGACAAAAGACTTTTGAAGGTATGGGTAAACAAAGAGATGAACAATTTCATCCCACTAAGCCAGAAAGTTCTTAATTATTTTAAGTTATTATCTACTAATTGAACAATTACATTAATTATTTTAAGTTATTATTTACTAATTGAGCCATTACTTTTAAGAATTCTTCTGCACGGTCTCTCCAATCATCAATTTCTACACCTTTTAGTTCTCTAATCTCTTCGTGCATTATTTTTTTATGAAGAAAGAATAAATCTCTATACCAAATGACGTATTTCATTTTTAATTTTCCTTTGTTAACAAATGTTTCTTTCAAATCTATTGGAATATGCTCTGGAGAGGGAGGAATAATTCCTGCTGAAATTAAAGCTGCATGAGAGGAATCAACCATGCTCCAAAATAATCCTTCAATTGCATTAAGCTCTGCAATCTTACTTCTCATAATATGTGTTGGTGCTCTTTGTAATGCGTTATAAATTGCTTCCGGTGTTGATTTTATTTTTCCTTTAATCAAAAGATACTTTAAAGGTTCAAAAAATCCTCCAAAGTCAATCATAGATTCTCCGTATCTTATTATATTGATTATTGTTGGGTCTCCTCTTAACAAATCTTCCCACCAAGTGCTTAATTTTATTGTATTAATATGTAAATCTCGATTGTAAGGATTAGTTCTTATTATTGATTCTAATGCTGAACGATACCAAACAATTAATTTCTGATCCCAAGTTATAGAAACATCATCAATAATGATTATTATATCTATATCAGAACCCGAGGTTGAGGTTTGTTTAACTGTAGAACCAAAAAGAATAATTGATTTAACCATCTTGTTAAACTTTTGAGAAACCTTGGTTGCAAAGTCCATTGCAATATCATCTTCTTTTTTAAGTTTTATTGAAGGATATTTCTTTGAGTTTATTTTTTTACTCTTGGACTTTATTACTTCCTTCTTTACCTTTTTCTTAGTTACTTTTCTTTTCACCATCTTTTATATTCCAATATATATTTTATAGTATTTAAATCTTAAGTTAATTATTCCATAGGTCTTCCAGACATTCTTCCTCCCTGATTTGGATTTTGTCCTCCGAGTTCCATAGGAAGTTGTGAAAAACTAGTTCCGAATAATTGTTGATTTGTTTGTGAATATATAGGAACATTTTGACTTAGATAATCCTGATATAATCCCATTGATTGATTCCAAGAAGGAGACATCTCCATAGAATATATTGGAGAACCAAAGGCTTCCATTGTTGGTTTTAGTGGAGAGTTAGGGGGACTTCCTTGTGGAGAGAAGTGTTGCCACCAGTGCATTGCCTCAACAACTTTTTTTCCTTCAAATCCTTCTTTTCCAAGCTTTTCCATAATTTCTTTTATAGGAACATTCCCCATTCCCATTGGAAGCTCGGTTCCTTCAAATCCAAAATTATCTGAAAGATGAACATGCTTAACCATTGGAGCAATATTTTCAGATTCTTTTATTAAATCTTTTTCAGTCCAGCCTTGTTTTCTTAGAGTATTAAGTCTTCCAACATCCCAGGTTGCTCCAATAAATTTCTTTGCATTATCTTCTGCTTCGGAACGGGACATTCCGTTATTTACTGCTTTCTCAATAAAGTTTTTTCTTGACTCTTCAATAACTGCCCTTAATTCTTTACCACTTGTGATTGCACCACCAGAATAAGAATTTTCTATATTAATAAACGGAGTTTTATCTTTGAATTTTTTATAGGCATCAAACGCAACATTTCCAAAAGTTTTTCCAGATTCTTTTGTTACAAATTCTTCTATTGGAATATACATCTCTGGAGTAAATTTTGGTTTTTTTAATTCTAAAAGAAGACTTTGCATTATTTCTGATCTTTCAATAATATCTCCACCAATATTTTTTGAGTCTTCTTTAAATTTATTAGATAACTCAACTAATGCTTTTTTCTGATGTTCATCTCCAAATTCATAAGCTTTACTAAATACAGAATTAATTGTTCTATATGAGTCATCTAGATAAGTTTCTGCTGTTTTAAGATTTAAATATGCTCTTCTTTGATCAGGATATTTTTCAAGATTTTTAGGATTTATTTCTCCAGTCTTTTGTATTTCTTTCATTAGTGGAGCTAGGGAGGTAGCATTATCTCTTAAAATTTCATCGGCTTTTTCTTTGTTAAAAATAATTTTATTTATATGATCATCCCACTCTGTATCATTAATCATATTTAATTGATCTTCAGGAGTGTATTTTTTACCCTGATGTAATGGAATCTCTCTTATTATCCCATCTTTTCTTTCTCTCATATCTGGATAGTATTTTATGTCCTCTTCTAAAGGGGCTATTTGTTTAGAATCTCTGTTTATTGCAATTAGTTTTTTTGTTATCTTCTTTCCATCTTTCATTTCAAAAAGAGTTCCAGGAGGTCCTTGTGAAGCATGAACTATAATAGGAAGATTTCCATCTGGATTTAGTTCGTGTCCTCTTTTTACTGCGTCGAGCATCTGTCTTTCAACAGCTCTTCGATCTATCTCGCTGAATCTTCCCTGTTTATCCATTCCAGAAGGATCTAATCCAACAACTGGGGCGTGAAAAGTTAAATCAATTCCGGTTAATTTACTTAATCTATTTACCTCTTCTAATTGTTGTTTAGGAACAGCGTCGAAAATTTCTGGGAATACCTGAGTTACTTCTACTGTTTTTCCACCCGGATTTATATTATCATTAACTGCCTTTAAGATATTTGCAGTTCTTGCGTCGGTGTTTAATCCTATATCTCCTGCAGGAATGTGATAACCTACAAAGTTTCCATAATCTGGTTTAAATGAAGAGTATCCTCCCTGATAAATATCAGATACTCTAGGTTCCTCTTTTTCTTCCATCTTATTAATTAGTAAATTAAGTTTAAAATCTTTTGCAATGAGGATAAAAAATTAAATAGATTAAACAGACCTCATTCTCTCATCAGCATTCTCTTTGTTAAATTTAACTTTATCTCTTTCACTTTCTTGTCCGGGTTCTTCGTATTGTCTTTGAGTGCTTTCTTGATAAAGTTTATCTCCGCTTGTATGGTATTTTTCATCTCCGGTAACATGATATCTCATTGGATCGTTTTTTTCTTTTTCATCTTTTTCATCCTCTGCATTAAATTTTCTCATTGCAGCAATTTCTAATTCAACATTTGAACCCGGAGTAAAAATATTTTCTAATTGTCCTTGAGGAGAAAATGACCTTCCCTGAGCAGATAAAAACTCTTGAAGTCTCTCAGAATTTATATCTTCTTGAAGATTATTGTCATCAATTTCTTCACTAACTTCTTTTAATTTTTCTTCTTCAAGCGCTTTTTCAAGAAACGATTCCTCATGTTCCTTAGGATTGCTCTTTAGATTAGAAATAGCTTTATTTATTTTTTTCTTACTTAATTTTATATGACCTGATTTTTTCTCTTTTTTTGGCATATTTTAGGGTGTAATAGTAAATATTTAAGATTATTGATTTAAGTTATTAACTGAGTAGTAGTTACAATCGAAAGGTTTAAATAAGTGTAAATAATCTGAAAATTATGGTAAAAAAATCTTTTTTTAGAGAGAGGAATTCAAGAGAAATTGGAGACTTAAGTCCAAAACTAGTTTATACTCCAAGAGGGCTTGTTGATAGAATTGATAATCTAGCTTCAGAAGAGACTCTACAGCTTCAGATTCCAATAGTTCCTGGAAGATTTTATAGAAATACTGAAAATGGAGCAGAGGCTTCTAGAAAAGCCTACAAACACGGGGATTTAATTTCTTTAGGTCATCCAAGGACATTAGGAGAGTGTTTTGAATGCTCGGAAATTCCATTACAAATGAGAGCAAGAGATTTTCAAAATCTACAAGGAATGAGAGAAGAAGACATAAATTTTGTAGGGTATAGTTTTCAGCCAGGATGGGGAGACAGAACAAAAAGAATTGTTCCGTTCGCTTGGTTGCCAGAAGGTGTTAGACTTTTTGGATATGCTGAAAATAGGGCGTTTGGAATAGATGGGAATGGATTTGATGTTGAAGCTTATGATGATGTTAAAAAAGTTAAAAAAGAAGGAGCATCTGTTATTGTTGATGTTCCATCAAGAACAAATAAAAATCCAAGATATAAAGTAAAATTATCGCATGTTCCGGTAATTAGAAATCAAAATAATCTTGCTAGTGTTTTAACATTAAAACCTTCTGTTCCATTGGATGAGGAAACAGGAGAACCGACAAGCAAGAGGCCAGAACATGATACTTATAACGTTAGATATACTTGGGAAAATCAAAGAGAGGGAAGTGAAGTAATTACTTTTTATCCTCAAGATGTTGCGGCATATATAGGAATTATAAAGCATTTTAATGCTAAACATAATTTGACTCCAATAGATATGAATCCTTTTGCACTTCCTTCAAAACATCAGGCAGAATTTTATAACAAACTTTGTAATAATCTTGTTATTTATGATCCTAGTTTATCTAGTAAAGATAAATTAAGAAAGCTTCATGTTGCAGAGAAGTCTATTTTATTAGCAAGAGCTATTGGAAAATTTGGACATGATGATTTCTGTTTTTGGGATACTGGAAGAGATGGAAAATTAAAAGATTACGACTGGAGCGTTAAAGGAGAATAAAATGACTCAAACTAATTATCATAAATTGAAAGAATTTTTTATATTAATAAATCGTACAGATAGCTATTGTAAAAAGCTAACAAGAGAATCATTAAAAATAGCTCATGAAAAAGGATTAGAAATAATTTTAGAATGTGATGCAGGAAATATTCATCCGGTTAATGGAATTGTTATAAAAGGACCAAGAGATAATTTGGACTATAGTGAATTAATAGAGTTAAGTAATGAAAAATTTCCTTCATTATATAGAAAATATTATCAAGGTATAAAAAAACTAGAAGAGATGTCTAAAGGTATTTAGGCAGATAAATGATAACGTTCTTGCATATCGCTTACAATGTCTTTTAATATTCCTTGATAGGTTCCTTTTTTTTCATTATTTTTATGTGTTGGTATTGTTACTGGTTGGCCTGAGTGACTTAAAACTTTATTTCCCTTAGGACCATAAACTCCTGGATGTGTTCCTCCTGGATGTACAACATATCCAGCTTTTCTTGCAAGCTGGTCTAAATCACTATATTTTCCTATCGCGTTTGAACTAATTTGTTGTTGCATAATTCGAAGCACTTTTTTTTGGGATTTACTCAGAGGTTTTGAAGAAGATTCTTCTTTGGTAACTTCTTTTTCTAAACCTAAATTAAGCATTAAAAAAATACCCACAAGAATAAAAATTAATCCAAAAACACTTCCAAGAGTTTCTGATTCATTTGCAATAACATTTCCAGTTATATCTGGTTGAGAAAGGGCTAATAATATAATTCCTACAAAAAATATTAATGATCCAATAATCCTCTCTTTCATTATATTTGTTAGAAAAAGATATTTTTATAAGTTGTGATTTATTTATTTTAAAAAGGAGAGTGATAAAAGTTATTTGAGACTATTTGATGTCTTCGAATTCCTCGAGTTCGGTGTCTTCATCGTCATCATCCTCATTGGATTCGGATTCAGATAACTTACAATGTGTAAAATTATTACCCATAATAATATGGTCTTTCATGTGGCGATAAATGGGCTTAGTAGTATTTAAAGATATTGTGTATAAAATAAGACAAATTAGAATGAAAAATCCAAAAAATTTAAAAAAGGAGGATTATTCATATGAATAATTGGTTGATAGTGTGATATGCCAGTTGAACTCCAATCCTGCAACAGAAATGCTTTTCTAAAGAAATTTTTATAATTTTTTCTTTAGGGGGATTTTATGCAAAATTTTGGAGATAGAAAAAATACTAGATTTAGAAAATGAAAAATAGACGCGGAGAAAAAATAGACTTTAGGTATAATATTAGTTCGTACTGGAGCGTTATGAAAGACTATAAGTATGTAGTTCTCGGTTTAATGTTATTAACTCTCTTTGGAGGAATGCTTGCAGTAGTTGATAAATTTTTATTCAAGGTTATTGTAGATGATGGAACTGCTTTTGTTGCTGGAGATATTCTTGCAGAGGTTTTTATTAAAACACTCTTAATTATTGCAGTAATCTATATTGGATTAACTCTTTCAAGAACTATTGTAGAATGGTTTCAGGTTCATGTTTTAGTAAAGCTAGATGAAAATATCATATTTAATCTTAAAAGAAAATTCTTTAATCATATTGTTAATCTAGATCATAATTTTCATACAACCCATAAAACAGGGAGTATGATTTCAAGATTAACAAGAGGTTCACACGCAACAGAGCAGATGACAGATATTATTGCATTTAACTTTGCTCCGCTAATATTTCAATTAGTCGTTGTTGGTGGGTCTTTGGCTTATTTTGATTTGGCTCCGGCCCTTGTTGTATTAGTAATCTCTGTTGTTTTTATTACATATAGTTTTTACATTCAGGATAAAATGCAGGGTTCAAGAATAAAGGCTAATAGAGCGGAAGATTATGAAAAAGGATTAATTAGTGATGTTTTTACAAACATAGATTCTATAAAATATTTTGGAAAAGAAAATTTTATCGCAAAGAGATACAAAAAGGTTTCTACAAAAACAAAATATTCTGGAATTAAGGTTGGTGATTTTTATAGATGGCTTGATGGTGGACAGGCACTAATACTTGGAGTTGGAACTTTCTTTCTTTTGTATTTTCCTATTGTTAAGTTCCTAAATGGAGATTTAACATTAGGAACTTTAGTATTTATCTATTCTATTTATGGAAATATAATTGGTCCAATGTTTGGATTTGTTGGGGGAATGAGATCTTTTTATAGGAGTATGGCAGACTTCCAGGATTTATTTGAATACGGAAAGATTAGAAATGAGATTGTAGAGAATCCAAATGCAGAAAATTTAAAAATTGATAAAGGAGAGATTGAATTTAGAAATGTCACATTTAGATATGGAAAGAGGAAAATATTTAACAACTTTAATTTGAAAATTAAACCTAATGAGAAGATTGCCTTAGTTGGACATAGCGGATGTGGAAAAACAACTTTAGTTAAATTATTGTATAGATTTTATGATGTTAACTTTGGAGGAATTTATATTGATGAGAAAGATATTAGAGATGTTAAACAAGAGTCTCTTAGAAGTGGGTTAAGTATAGTTCCTCAAGAATGTGTTCTATTTGATGAAACAATATACAACAATGTTGCATTTTCAAATCCTAAAGCAACAAGAAGAGAGGTTATGAGAGCAATTAAATTTGCTCAGCTGGATAAAGTTATCAAAACTTTCCCTAATGGAATTAACACAATTGTAGGGGAGAGAGGGGTTAAGCTTTCTGGAGGAGAGAAGCAAAGAGTTTCAATTGCAAGAGCTATTCTAGCTAATAGGAAGGTTTTAGTTTTAGATGAAGCAACTTCAGCATTAGATTCTGAAACAGAACACGAGATTCAGAAAGATTTGGAACGTCTTTTAGAAGGAAGAACCTCAATAATAATTGCTCACAGACTTTCAACAATTATGAATTCAGATAGAATTATTGTTTTAAAAAAGGGAAAAATAATTCAACAAGGGAAACATGAGGATTTAATAAATCAACCTGGAGAGTACAATAAGCTTTGGAATTTGCAGAAAGGGGGATATATAAAATAAAAATTTTATATCTTTTTTTAATTTCAATTTTTTAAATTCTAAGTATAACTAACCATTCCGTGACTCTTCTTATAGATATCAAATATGTTGAAAGTTACTTTTTCTGCTTTTGTTCCTGCGAGTTTTCTTATATGTTCTCTTTCTATCCAATCATCTGGCTTAATGACTATCTCTTTTTTTGAATTGCTTTTTGATTTATCTTTACTATCTTTTTTATCTTCTTTATCATAATATCCAATTAAAGCTAAAAATGGATTAGAAGTGTCTTTTGATTTTGGTTTTTCTGAAGTTGATTCATCTTTTTCATTCATGTAATTATCAATCTCATCCTGTAATAATTCTAGATTTTCTCCGGTTATTCCTTCTATAGCAGATATTGCATCTCCAATATCTGATTTTCCAAGCTCTTCGTCAAGTTTTTTTATTTCATCTTCATTTAGAGCATATCCTCTAAAGGTTACTTCTACTCTTCCAATATAATTTCCTTGTGTTGGAATTGCAGTAAATATAAAATCAACTAAAACACAGGAATAATATTTTCTTTTTCCTTGAAGAGATTTTGACTTGTAAAAATCTGATGGAAGCGAACCTTCAAGTGCGGATTCATCAACTCTTATCTGTGATTTTCCTAAAAGAGTTAATTCTAAAACAACTCGGTTAAAAGTATTTACAATAGATGGATTTCTACCCTGATCTTTTTGTTGCAAATCTTGCGCGGCTTTTAAGTATGGCTTTGCCCATCGAGAGTATAATTTTAAACTATTTACCTGACTTTTTAAATAAACTCTCTGCATCTCGTATCTTTTTCTAAGTTCGGTTTCAGAACTTTTAACCCAGATATTAAACTCTTGTATTCTTGGTTTGAGAGTTCTTTTTATTCTATCATTTAAATCAAGTTTGTCCACATCTTTTTCATCTTTTGAAATCATGAATGCATCAAATAAAGTTTGAAATCCAACCTGTCCGTAAAGAACTTTTATTGCAGAACCACCTTTTAAAATATCTACTTTGTCTAACCAAATTTGTTTTAGAGAGAGTAGTGCTGCCTCTCTTTCTTCTTTTTTAGAAGATTTTAGAATATCATAAGTCTTAAGACGAATTTTAAAATCTCTTAAATCATAAACTATTTGGAGAATACTTTTTGTTAAAATTCCAACGGTTTGCATTATCTTTGATGCTTCATCAATCATTCTTGAGGCCTTTAACATTAGTTCACTTGATTGATTTGAACCGGGAGTTCCGGTAAAATTATCTATTAATTTCTCTGGAGAGTGTCCAAAATCATTCATTAAATCAATTATGAAATAATAAACTGGTTCGAGAGTTTCTGTATAAGATTCGTAAGTTAGGGTGTGCTCAATTGATACTCCATTTTTTGGATTAATATCTCCATCAGTTAATTTTAATGCTTGTGCTTTAACTTTTTCTGCAGGAATTTTATCTACAGAACCATATTCTTTTAATAATTCATCACCATTGCTTGCATACAACTTTGGATTTATCTTTCCAATTAACTGGGATATTGTTGCTACCATGAATATTATAATAATTGGGAGTTTAAAAAATGTTTTGCTATCTCAGAAATCCTTAAAAAGTGTTTTTGTTTAATTCTTTTATGGGATTTTTTGGGCTTGGAAAAAAGAGAGAGGTTGTTGATCTTGGAGAAAGATACAGAAGGCAACAAGAGAGGACAGAAAGAATTAAAGAAGATGCAATGGAAAACTCTTCAACAGCTGGATTAACCTCTTCTAGCAACACGGGATTTGATTTTTTAGGTAGTATGGCGGGAGTTGGGAGTTCTAGTGATTATTCAAATAGTTTAAATAGTTCTTCAGGTAGTTTTTCTAATTCAGATTCGAATAGTTATCTTGATTTAAATTCTAATGAGGGTGGAGATAAAAAAAGAAAGCTTGCTAAGCGTTTAATAGATATGACTGATAAGATTGAAGATTTATCAAATCAAATTTATCACTTACAACAAAGAATTGAGGTTCTTGAAAAAAAGTCTGGAGTTGGAATTCGTTAGTTAAACTGTTTTAATTTCTAATCTCTCTGTTCTCCATTTGAAGAATCTTCTTTTTTGTTTTAAATACATTTCAGATTCTTTTCCATCTCCATTAGATGTTCTAGTAAGAATATGTCTTTCTCCAGAATCTAAAATTATCATTGCTGCAGAATATTCTATTCCTCTAAAATTACTAATTACCCCAGTTTCTTCAAAATAGTCTCCAATATGTTCTATAGGGTCACAAAACCCACAAAGAACTTCATGAGAGTCATCTATAACTTCTGCATGAAGGCATCTTTTTTTATATAATTCTACTCTGCAAGAGGGGCTTATAATATTAAAAATACTTTTAGAAGATTCTGGAGGAGTTACTTCTTTTAAATCTCTTAACTCAATATCCATCTCTTACTTAGATTTCTTTTATTTAAAAAAATGATTATGGTATATCATAACTTTTATTAATCCTATTTTGCTTGATTTGATATGGTTGTTACTGATAAAAAGATTAGAGGTTATGCATTAAAGAATGCTTTAGCACACGAAGGAAAGGCGAACTCTGGGGCGGTTATTTCTGGGCTTTTTGCTGAGGGATTAAAAAAAGAACATATTAAAGACATTATCAAAGATGTTTCTAAAATTATCAACGAGATAAATAAACTCTCTTTAGAAGAACAGAAAAAACAGTTTGAAAAACTGGAAAACCATATTCACGAAAGAGAAACTAGAGAGGGGCTTGAAGAGCTTCCCAATGTTAAAAAATCTGGAGTTATTATGAGATTTGCTCCCTCTCCATCTGGAGCATTGCATATTGGACACGCTATGACATCTTCATTATCTTATTTGTATGTTAAAAAATACGGAGGCAAATTTTATATTAGAATAGAAGACACAAATCCAGAGAATATTTACAAGCCAGCATATAAACTAATTGAAAAAGATGTTAAATGGCTTTTCAAAGATGATAAAAAAATTAAGATAGTTATTCAATCTGAAAGAATGAATTTGTATTATAAATATACAGAAAAGCTTTTGAAAGCAAATTCAGCCTATATTTGTACTTGTAATTCTGAGAAATTTAAGAAATTTGCAGATTTTAAAGAAAATTGTCCGTGTCGAAATAATGATTTAAAAGAAAATCTTTTTAGATGGAAGAAAATGTTAGATAAAACTTCTGAAGGACTTAAAGAAGGAGAGGCAGTTGTGAGATTTAAAACTCCCGAGGATATTGGTGGAATGAAACATCCTAATCCTGCTATGAGAGATTTTCCTTTAGCAAGAATAAATGAAACTTCACACCCATTACAAAAAAAGAAATATAAGGTTTGGCCTTTGATGAACCTTTCCGTTTCGGTTGATGATATTGAGGAGAAAATGACCCATATTATTAGAGCAAATGAACATAGAGATAATGCTAAAAGACAAGAAATGATTTTTAAGGTATTAGGAAAAGAAAAACAATTTCCATGGACCGGTTTTTTAGGCAGGTTTAAATTTAAGGATATGGAGTTATCTGCTTCTAAAATTACTCAAGGAATAAAAGAAGGAAAGTATTCTGGATGGGATGACGAAAGACTTCCTACTTTACAAGCTTTGAAAAAGAAATATAAACCAGAAGCCTTTTGGAAGTTTGCAGAAAGAATTGGAATTTCTGAAAATGACAAAGTAATTGATAAAAAAGAATTCTTTATCTTGTTAGATAGTTTTAATAAATAATCTTGTTAAAGACAATAACATTTTTATACTCTTTTTCCTTAAATAATTTATATTTAAAAGAGTGTGAAAGGAGGTAAATGATATGAAAAACACAAAAGGTTTGTCAGCAGTTGTAACAACTCTGATTATAATTTTATTAGTATTAGTTGCTATTGGAATTGTGTGGGTTGTTGTTAAAGGTGTTATAGATACAACTGCAGATCAAATTGATATAAATAAGAAGTGTATAGGTGTTGCGTTAGAAGTTGATGGGGAACTAAGTTGCTCTGCTAATACTGCATGTACAATTATAATTAAGAAGTTAGGAGGAACTAATCCTGATGGAATTAAAGTATTCTTATACGATGCTGATGGAGTTATAAATTCTGGTGGAAATGATACTGATGGAGATGTTAGTATATTGAATACTGTTACAATTACTCCTGCAACAGATCCAACAAGAGTGGAAGCAGTTGCTTACTTCGAAGTTGATGGAGAGCCAATATTCTGTACACAAACTGCAAGTATGGAAGGAATTTAATATAGCTTATTTTTTTATTCTTTTTTTATTATATTTTTAAAAGAAGTGGTTTGGCTTGGAATAAATATTGTATCTTTTATTTATTCTCTTTGATGATATAAACTTCATCACCTTTTCTAACTAAAGGTAGCTGAATTCCAATTTCATCTCCTTGCTTAGCTGTTGTTTTTGATTTGTGTTTTATTTCTATTCTTTCAATGTTTGAATTAATTATTCCTGTTGTTTTTCCAACTATGCAAATGTTATCTTTCAATTTTATTGGAGAGACAAGTTTTATTGTTGCAACCTTAACTTTTGGGAAGTAGTGTGTTACTTTTCCTATAAAATGCTTGGAGTGAGTTGCGCTTGAGTGCTCGGATTTTGCAAAGTCATCGCTTGTTGGAAGTCCTAAATAAAATCCAGAGGAAAATTCTTTATTGTAAACCGTTTTTAGTTTTTCTAGAGATTTTTTTAATTCTTCTTTTGTTAGATTATTATCAAGAGCATTTCTATAAATTGAAACTACCGTATCAACATAACGTGGATCTCGGTTTCTTCCTTCTATCTTGAAAGCTTTTATTCCGGCTTGTTTTAACTTTTCAATAAATGGTAGAGTACACAAATCTTTTGCTGACATCACTTTATCATTTTCTAGTTTTAATTCATATCCTTCTTGTTTGTCTTTAACAATATAGCTTCTTCTACATGGATGAATACACTGTCCTCTATTTGCAGATTTGTTAAATAAAAACTGACTTGTAAAACATCTTCCTGAAATAGAAACACACATTGCTCCGTGAGCAAAGGTTTCGACATCAATCACTTTAGAAATTTGTTTTATTTGTTTTAGATTTAGTTCTCTTGCAAGAACAATTCTTTCCGCCCCTAATTTCTTAAAGAATTCGGCACTCTTTGAGTTTGAGACTGAAGCCTGAGTTGAGATATGAAAAGGAATTTTATATTTTTTACATAATTGGATTACAAATAAATCCCAACAGATTATTGCATCTACTTTTCCTTTTACAGCTTTAATTGTTTTTTCTATTTTGCTTATCTCATCATCATAGATTATTGTATTTAGAGTTAGAAACATCTTTACTTTCCTTTTATTTAGTCCTTGAGTGTTACATATTTTTCTAATTTTTGGTAAATCACTTATTGTAAAGTTTTTGGCATTTGCACGCATTGAGAAATCTTGCAAACCAAAATAAACTGCATCTGCTCCGGCTCTGACTGCTGCTATTAAATTAGGAAAAGAACCTGCTGGTGCGAGTAGTTCATTTGAGGTTTTCATGAATTATTAAAAAAGGGAAGTTTTAAAAATCCTTCTTATTTAGTTTTTTTATGACAGCTAATACATTACTCGCTTTGCGAGATTGTGCCCATCATCCAAAGTAGGGATGAATTTAGCTGTAGCTTTCTTTTAAATTGTTCTGGAAAAGGTTTTAAAACATGTTTCCTTAAGAATAAATATAATGGCGGTTGTAGTTCAGTGGCTAGAACGTGTGGTTGTGGTCCGCAAGACGAGAGTTCGATTCTCTCCTTCCGCCCTTTTCAAAAGAGGAGCAAACAAGTAAATAAGAGGATGATATTAAAATGAGAATACTATTTGTATGCAAGCACAACAGATTTAGAAGTAAAGTTGCTGAGGCATATCTTAAAAAAATAAATAAAAATAAGAGAATTCAGGTAGTTAGTGCGGGTGTTTTCAAAGGAAATCCAATATCAAATAATGTTATCTCTATTGGAAAAAAGCTTGGAATTAATATTATACACAAAACTCAGGGACTTAAATCTAAAGGAATGAATAGAATAGATTTGCTGATAATTGTTGCAGATGATGTTCCAGTCTCACTTTTTAAGGGGAAGGTTAAGAATATTATAGTTTGGAAAATTAATGATACTAGTGAAACAAACAAAATTAGAATAGAGAAAACTATGAAAGAGATATTTAAAAAAGTTGATTCATTAAATAAAGATATTGAAGGTGGGAAAATAAAATGGAAACGGTAAAAGGATTTAAAGATTTTACAGGAGAAGAGGCCATTAAAAGGGCTGAGGTTAGAAAAATTCTAATAGAAACTTTTGAACAATTTGGATTTGAACCAGCAGAAACACCTGTAGTTGAATATGAAAAATTTGTTAGAGGAAATAATTCTAACGATGAAGCTGTTTCTGATATTTTTAAATTAAAAGACAAGGGAAAAAGAAAACTTGCTTTGAGATACGAGTTTACATTTCAATTAAAAAGATTAATGAAAAATAAGAAACTCCCATATAAAAGATATCAGATTGGAGAGGTTTTTAGAGATGAACCAATTTCTGCAAATAGATTGAGACAGTTTACTCAGTGTGATGTAGATATAATCGGGACTTCTGAAATTCCTTCAAGAGACGAGGCAGAAATACTCTCTTTAGTTTCAGGAGTATTGAATAAACTTGGAATTAAATTTACAATTTTAATAAATAATAGAAAATTGCTTAATGAAATTTTAGAAGATTTGAAAGTTAAAGATAAAAATAAAGATCAGGTTTTAAGAGAGTTAGATAAAATTGATAAGCTAAGCATACAAGATATTCAAAAAAATCTATCTAAATTTGGAGCTGGAAAATTATTGGAAGCGATAGGACAGGGAGAAAAGTATTTTGTTAAATTTGATTCTTATAAAGAGATTATTAGTTTAATCGATTATTGTAGAATATATGATGTGGGAGTTAAATTTTCTCCAACAGTTGTTAGAGGATTAGGATATTACAATGGAAGCGTATTTGAGATTAAAGTTAAGGATGTTAGAGAGTCAATTTGTGGGGGTGGGAGTTTCAAATTTAATGAGGTTCAGAGTACCGGGATTTCTCTTGGATTAGATAGGCTTTTTAATTTAGCAAAATTAGA
>Ga0222658_1000187_pt1 | contig 38346 bp, 47 predicted proteins | sample AntAcemetagen476_FD_179830 | JGI IMG/M metagenome (GOLD analysis project Ga0222658, IMG submission 179830) | Saline water microbial communities from Ace Lake, Antarctica - #476 | ecosystem: Environmental > Aquatic > Non-marine Saline and Alkaline > Saline | place: Antarctica: Ace Lake... | reverse complement strand
TGGTGGAGATGGTGCTGGAGGTGCAGGTGGAAGTGGTGGAGATGGTGCTAGTGGAGGTGCAGGTGGAAGTGGCGGAGGTGGTGCTGGAGGTGCAGGTGGTGGTGGTGGTGGTGGTGGTGGTGGTGGTGGAAGATGAAAAAATCAAATTTATTTATTTTAATATTAATAAGCATATTAAGTCTTACAACAATATATGCTGTGACAGGAATCATACAAACAGATATTTTTTATGATGGCTCAACATTAAACCCCGTCACAAATGTCCAGGAAACATTATACACTTGTTCTGATTCAAACTGCTTAACACAAGGAAATCTCATTCATAATCTAAATACTGGCTCTTCTAATTCAATCACAATTGAATACCCTTATAATCCTTCATCAACACAATTAAATCCAGATTATTATTCACACTTTTCTTTTGCACAATGTTATTTGCCTAAAGAATATAAAGAATGGGTTTGGGGTTCTGGAGAAAGTGTACAATATGATTATTATATGAATAAAGTAGAATCATGTTATTCTCCTATAGATTCTTTTAGTATTACAAATGAAAATTATGCCAATGAGCCAGTTATAATTAATATGAAAGCATTGCTTGGTGCAGATGTACATAGTGCTTTTACAGATAAAGAACTAAACTGGTTTCCTGCAGGATATGAGGACTATTATTCTGTTGAAACAAAAGTTACATTAAAAATTTATGATTTAAATGACAATGTTGTTTATGAAGATCATGAAGATCTAAACATCTTAATGGATACTTCTGAGGATGTAGAATTTGACTGGGCCCCTACTATAGAAGGAAATTATAGAGCAGTTGTTGAAACAGATGTTACAGATTGTCAGTGTGAAAGTTCTTTTAAACAATCAGCAGAAAAAGAATTCAGTGTTTGGCCGGACAGACCTGAAAATGAATGTTATACAATAGTAAATGACTTGGAAGCAAACCCTTCTTTCCCAATACAAGGAGAAGTAATGACTTTTACTTTTAACAAAATAAGTAATTATGCAGATAATAATTTTGATAAAACTCCTATTCCAACAAAGGTTACTTATGAAATTGCTGAAGGAGGAAATATTGTTTTTTCAGATAACCAAGTTTTGAATTCAAATCCAAATTCAGATGATTATAAGGAATTTAGTTTTAATTGGACTCCTACTAAAGGAGGAGATTTCCAAGCAAGAGTTATTGGTTTTGCAAAAAGTTCTTTATGCGAAGGGAAAACTAATCCAAATGATATTTCAATTTTGAATTTTTTTGTGAATGGAATACCTAAACACGATGTTAAATTTGTGACAAAAGATTCTGTAACAGGTCAAGCATTAAGCGGTGTGAAAGTTGAATTAGGTACACAAACAGGGACAACAAATAGTGTAGGAGAAGTAGAATTTAATGTTAATGAAGGAAACTATAATTGGGAAGTTTCGAAAACTGATTACTTCGCAAAGACAGGAAGTGTAAATGCTAATTCAGATAAAATAATTAATGTGGTTTTAGTTTCAATACCTCCTGTAATTCAAAAATATGATTTGACTTTTGTGGTAAAGAATTCTGTAACAAATCAATTGTTAGAAAATGTTGAAATAGATTTAGGTTTATTTCAAGACATTACTGATTCACAAGGAAAAATTATTTTTGATAATTTAATAGAAGGAAACTATAATTGGGAAGCTTCAAAGAGCGATTATAATACTAAAACTGGATCGATTTTATTAGATGAAGATAAAACAGTAACAATTTATCTTGAAGAAATAATTATTGTGGTGGAAAATTATGATATAATTTTTAGTGTGGAAAAATGTGGTACAGATCAACTTTTAGAAAATGTTAAAATTAAATTTGATTTATTGCAAGGATTTACAGATTGTAATGGAGAGCTAACTTTTGAGGATATTCTTGAAGGAGTTTATGATTGGGAGGCTTCAAAAGATGGTTATTATACTAAAGACGGAGATATTAATTTAGATTCTAATGAAACAGTTTATATGTGTTTGACAGAAATACCTTTTGAAAATAGTATAACTCTTGTTAATTTAATTTATCCTAAAGGAGGAGAAACTCTTAAAGGAACAGAAACTATTTTATGGAATGCAACAAATAATTTAGGGCATTTACTTTTGATAAGTATAGATTATAGTTTAGATGATGGATTAATTTGGTCGGGAATTGCAAATAATGAAAGCAATGATGGAAAATATAGTTGGAATACAAAAAACTACAAAGATGATGATTATGTTTTAAGAATTTGTGCAAAGGACACTATTACAAATGAAATTGTTTGTGACCAATCAAATGAGTTTAAAGTAAAACAAAAGAAAAGCAATGGAGGAAGTATCGGAGGAGGTTTTATAGAACTTCTTAATTATGAAGATTGTATACCAGAATGGGATTGTGGATCTTGGAATATTTGTGAAGATAATTTTCAATCAAGAAATTGTGAAGATTTAAATCAATGTCATGAAGAATTTGGAAAACCTTTAGAATCAAGATTTTGTGAAAGCAGCTCAATAGGGTTGGAAGAAACTAAACCTAATTTTCTTTGGTTATGGATTTTAATTGGAATTGTATTATTAATTGTATTGATTTTTTTAATTTCTTTGTTGGGATAGGAAAGTTTTAACTAACATAAAAAAATAAAGTACTTCAACTATAAACATTTTTTGGTGTTAAGAAAAAAACAACCTCCCAGTTTTTAACTAATTAATATCCTTCTCCCAAAAACCATTTAAACCTTCTACTTCCCCAACCTTAATTTTTCCTCCTTGGAAAAAGTGTAAGTTCAATGCTACTTTCGCATCTCATTACGTTCCTAATCACAAATTTTATATACCCTCTATTCTCCTTATTTTTGTAGACAAGTTGGCGGGTTAGCCCTCCGCTATTTGCAAACGGGCTTTAGGCAGACTGCAAGGGAACCGGTGACAAGTGCGTCGCGAAAGTCTTTGTTTTGACGTTGACGTTTTGTCCGCTTTGATCTTGCATATGCGAATTGGGTCAGGCCTTGATCGGAGCAGCCCTAAACATTTGTTAAGATGCTTGGCGGGTCGCAGAACCGAGGAGAAATGAAGGTAGCTTTTTCAGCAAACTTTGAGCTGGTTTCTGGTCTACACTGGAATCAGCTGGTGGTTTCTTACTCCCAACCTCACTCCTCATTAATACAAAATTATTTTTGCTCGTCGTGAAATCGCTCGGTCTACAGACAAAACAATTTTAGAATCTTCTTCTTTGTTCCTGTTCGTACCAAATGGCATAAATAACTTTTTATAACTCCCGACCTCGCTCGCACTCACAAGAAGTCGCGCGCGAATATTTTACAGCAAAATATTTATAAACTCTTTTTCCATATTTTATTTATGAGAAATAAAAGAGGACAGATTTATTTAATTGCGACAATTATTATCGTTGCAGGGATTATTGGATTTGTTACAATTTCTAATTATGCACAGAAACAAGATTCTGTAAAAATTTATGATTTAGGTGAAGAGTTAAATATAGAAGGAGAAAATGTTTTAGATTATGGAATATATAATGGGCTTGACAAAAATGAAACTGTAGAACTTTTACAAAATTTTGTAGAAACATATTCTAAATATCTTGGAGAAGAGATAGATATTTATCTTTTAATTGGAGATGATGAAAGTGTGATTGTAATTGGTCAAGAAGGACTTGAAAATAAACTAGAAGTGGATTTTGGAATAACAGGAGCAGTAAGTAAGAAACTTAAAAAATATGCAAGCAAAACATTCACTCCTAAAGAAGGTGACTTTACTGAATGTGATAAAGATGATGAAAAATGTAAAACAGCAGACAAGACAAAGAAAAGAATAAAGGTCAAAATTAAAAAAGAGTTAGAAGATAAAAAAGATAAGGAATATGAGTTTGATTTAAATGAAGGAGAGAATTTTTATTTTATAATTTCTCAGAACATTGGTGAGGAAACATATGTCACAACTAATTAATCTTTTTCCAAAAAACCGTAAAGGTGTTTCTCCTATAATTGCTACAGTTTTATTAATTGCAATGGTTATTGTGATGGGGTTGATTATTTTTTTATGGTTTAGAGGATTTAATGAAAGTGCGATAACAAAACTCGAAAAAAATGTTGAGCTTGTTTGCGATGATGTCATTTTTAGTGCGGATTATGATTCGTCTTCTAACAGATTAAGTATTGTTAATGATGGAACAGTTAGTATTTTTAATATGAATATTAAAATTTTAAAACCAGGAAGTCACGAAACAAAAAACTTGATGGAAGATTATAATGGTTGGCCAGAAACAGGATTAAGTCAAGGAGGAGTAACCTCAGAGATTAGCATATCTTTAGACAATGATGTTAAAGAAATAATTTTAATTCCTATTTTAGCAGGGAAATCAGACAAAGGAGATAGAGTTTTTACTTGCAAAGAACAAAACGGAATAAAAATTAGCATAACATGAATAATAAAAAAATAAAATTAAAAATTTTTCATCACAAATTTCTCCCAGAAAATTGTAAAGGACTCTCTGCGGTTATCACCACATTAATTTTAATTGCTTTAACTATTTCAGCTATTGCAATTGTTTGGGTGGCTGTATCAAATTTATTAACAGACAGGCTAGATGTGGCAGAATCATGCATAAATATTTTTAACAAAGTTGAACTAAATGAACAATATACTTGTTATGATAATTCTAGTTTATCTTTTCAATTTTCAATAAACATAGGAGACATAGAAATTGATGAAGTTATTGTTTCGATTTCTGGGGATGCAATAACTAAAAGTTATACTTTAAACAATACGGAACATACAATTACAAATTTAGCAAATTATTCTTTTATGGATTTTGGAATAGGTTTAATAAAACTGCCTGGGAAAAATTCTGGAAGGACTTATATTTCAAATGAGTTTTCCAGCAAACCAGACTTAGTAACAATTGCTCCAGCTATAGATGGGAACCAATGCGAAGTTTCTGATTCAGTATTTGAAATTTATTCTTGTTAGAATTAAAACAGTTTTTACCAAAACATTATAAAGTAAATTTAACTTAATAGTTTATGAAAAGAGGTGTGTTAAAAAATCGAAGTAAAAGCGGACAGGTTTGGATTGAAACTGTAATTTATACTTCAATTGCATTGCTAATGATTGGATTTGTTCTTACTTATGCAAAACCAGAAATAGAAAAATTACAAGACAAAGCTATTCTTGAACAGTCACTTGAAATGTTTAGAACAGTTGATTACACAATAAAAACGATCGGAGTTGCTGGGAATTCTCGATTGGTTGAGGTTGGAATAAAAAAAGGCAGCTTGAATATAGACGGAGAAAATGACACAATTACTTTTGAGATGGAAAGTAGATATGAATATAGTGAAATAGGAGAAAAGATTGTTCTTCTTCCTGATAAAAAAATTGTTACTCTTACTGAAAAAGAAGGGGAATTAAACAAAGTAAGTTTTACAATTAATTATACTTCAGAAAACATAGATATAACCTATCAAGAAAATGATGAATTCAAAACACTAAATAAAGCTCCGGCACCTTATAATTTGCTTATTTCAAATAATGGAAGAAGTGGTGAAAACACACTTATTGATATAAGTTTAAAGGGAATTAATTAAAAATGGTTAAAACTTCAGACATACAAAATTATCCAAGAATACAAATAGATTTCTCTCCAAAGATTCCTCTATTAAAAAAAGTGCTTGACAAAACAAAAGTTGATATTAGGTATTGTCTAATTTCACCATTTGCTTTTGCTCATATTTATTGGGATCCTAAACTTTATGAACTTTTATATAAAATTGAAGAACCAATACTTGATGAAAAAGAAAAAGAAGATAAAAAAGAAATTATTTCTGCTATGAGAAATATGATTAATTTTGATACTGTTGTTCAAAAAAATAATGAGGCGTTGTTGGAATATATTGACGAAAGGTTAAAAATCATCGCTACTGAACTTGGGATAAATATGTCTTATGAAAGTTACAAGAAAATTTATTATTATCTTTGCAGAGATTTCATAGGATTTAATGAAACAGAACCATTAATAAGAGATTATTTTGTGGAAGATATTGAGTGCAATGGGGCCAATTCTCCAGTCTATCTTGTCCACAGGGTTTATAGAAACTTGAAGACAAATTTAATATTTAATAATATGGATTTGCTAGAAAATTTCGTGGAAAAACTTTCTCAACGATGCGGAAAATATATCTCTTATTCTCAACCAATATTAGATGGCAGCCTCCCTGATGGAAGCAGAGTAAATGCAACTTATACAAAAGATATCACAAGTAAGGGACCAACATTTACTATAAGGAAGTTCACAAAAAATCCATGGACGCCGATTCAGTTGCTGGTGTTCAAAACATTAAGTCCAGAGATGCTTGCCTATCTTTGGTTGTTAATTCAGTATAAAATGAATATTCTTATTGCTGGGGGAACTGCTTCTGGAAAAACTACTTTGCTTAATGCTATTGCGTTTTTTATTCCTCAAGCAGCAAGAGTAGTTTCAATAGAAGACACGAGAGAATTAAATTTTGCTAGAGAAAACTGGCTTCCAAGTATGGTAAGGGCTTCAACAGGAATAAAAAAAATCGGTGAGATAGATTTGTTCACTTTATTGAAAAGTTCTTTTAGACAAAATCCTGATTATGTAATTGTTGGAGAAGTTAGAGGTAAAGAAGCATATGTTTTGTTTCAAGGTATGGCGTCGGGACATTCTTCTATCAGCACTATTCACGCAGATTCTGTTGACACTGTGATAAAGAGATTAAAAACTCCTCCTATTGAACTTTCTCCAACTTTGTTGAATGTTCTTGATTGTGTTTGTATTATGACTCATGCTGTTATAAATAAGCAAGAAACAAGAAAGTTAAGAGAAATGGTTGAAATAATTGATGTAACTTCTGATGGAATTGCAATGACAAATACGCCTTTTGTCTGGAATCCTTCTGATGACCAGTTTTATTTTAAGAAAGATAGTAAAATATTCCAAAAGATTGCAAAAAGAACTGGCTTGAGGATTGAAGAGATTGATTTAGAGTTCAGGAGGAGGATTCAGCTAATTTACAAATTACATCAAAATAAAATTCTTAGTTTTAACAAAGTTCAAGAAATAATTAATGAATATTCTAAAAAACCCAATGAAGTCTTAAAAAAATTTGGAATTGAATAATTACCCAAAATTTCTTAATCAAAATATTTAAGAATGTGATTTACTTCTTTTGAAGATGATAAAAAAAGAGGATATTATGTTCCTTAACCAATTAGTTCATACTCTTGAAGAAGCTGAATTAAAACTTGAAGAAAGTTATAATGAAAAAAATTATGAAAACTTTAATAATATGAAAAAGTTAATTATGAAAATTCAAAATAAAATTTCAGGTGTGTTGAATGGATGAAGAATTAAAAAAAATAATTTTAGAAAAAAAGAAAATCCTCAGAGAGATAAATTATTTTTTTGGAGTATTGGAAAAAACAAGGAACCTTGAAGAAAGAAAAATGATTTTTTCACAAATTACTTTATTAGAGAATTTATTGAAGAAAAGAAATAATGATCTCCCTAAAATATTAAAAAATATATCCTTTGTAAAACCATTAACCACTCAAAAAGAAACTGAAAATGTTGAATTAAATATTGAGGAAAGAAAACCTATTAAGATTTCAAAAAAAGTAAAAGTGAAACTTCCTACGAATTTCTTAGAACTTGAAAGAGGTACATTAAAACGGTTTGGGAAAAAGAAAAAGAACGTTGTTAAAAAGAAAATAAAAAAACCAAGCAAGTATGTTAAAATGGCAAACAGGATTTTTAAGAATAAATCAAAAACTCTTTCTAAGAAAAAAGTATTTGACCTATTAAAAATATCTCTTATAAAATCAAATATGCAATTTGTCCCTTCAAATTATCTTTCGATAATTTTACTTACTACGCTATTATCTGTGATTTTTAGCATATTTGTTTTTGTATTTTTTTTATTTTTTAATTTTGGACCTGCACTGCCCATTATAACTAATGTTACTGAAGATATTGGAACAAGATTCTTAAAAATATTTTGGATTTTATTTGTCATTCCCATTGGAACATTTTCCTTCATGTACTTTTACCCTTCACTAGAAAAAAACTCTATCCAAAACAAAATCAATCGTGAACTCCCTTTTGCAACAATTCATATGTCTGCTATTTCAGGCTCGATGGTTGAACCAAGTAAAATTTTTAGCATAATAAATTCAACAGGAGAGTATCCTAATATTTCAAAAGAATTTACAAAATTAATAAATGAAACTCATGTTTATGGATATAATTTAGTTAGTGCGATGAGAAATCTTGCGTCTAACTGCCCAAGTTCAAAGCTCGCAGAATTATTTAATGGTTTAGCTTCAACAATAAGTTCTGGCGGGGACATTCAAGATTTTTTTGAAAAAAGGTCCCAAAGTTTACTTTTTGAATATAAAATTGAAAATGAAAAACACACAAAAACTGCAGAAACATTTATGGACATTTACATAAGTGTTGTTATTGCTGCTCCAATGATTTTTATGCTCGTATTGATGATGATGAAAATAAGTGGATTAGGAATTTCATTAAGTACATCAATGATTGGTGTTATAATGGTCTCCGGGGTAGCAGTAATAAACGTGATCTTCCTGACATTTTTACACTTAAAAAAACCAAGTGAATAATATGAAAAAAATATATTGGATCGGATTTACATTCTCGTTAATAGTCGTAATTTTATCACTATTTTTAATTGGCACAAAATTTTTCTTTTTTGTTCTTGGGATTGGAGTTTTATTGGAGATTACTCCATTTGTAATTTTAACTATTTATGAAACAAGAGTTGCAAATGAAAAAAGGGAGATGTTCTTAGAGTTTGCCAGAAACCTGGTTGAAAGCGTCCAAACAGGGATACCAATAAGTAAAAGTATAACTAATGTTAAAGACAAAACTTATGGTGTCTTGAGTGGAAATATTGAAAAATTAGCAAATCAAATTTCCTTGGGAATTCCATTGAATACTGCTTTAGAAATATTTTCAAAAGACGTTAATAATAAAAATATCTCAAGGACATTAAAATTAATTGGGCAGGCAGAAAGAGCAGGAGGAGATATTGGCGAGATACTTGAATCAGTTGCTGAAGCAGTGAACACGTCAAACAAATTAAAAATAGAACGGAAGGCAGCGATATCAACATTAATTGTTCAGGGTTATATTATTTTCTTTGTATTTATAATAATTATTTTAATTATGCAATTCCAAATATTTCCTATGCTTTCTAATATGACTCTTGATATAACTCTTGTTGGGACAGGTGAAACTATTGACCAGAAGACAATAGCTAATTCGTTTTTGTACTTGCTTTTGATTCAAGGATTTTTCAATGGTTTGACGATTGGAAAACTTGCAGAAGGAAATGCTAAATCCGGGATAAAACATTCATTTACACTAATGATACTCTCTTTCTTTATTTCTACAGGAGCCAATATATTTTTTGGATAGATTAATAAAGATAAATTATTTCTTTAGAAAATGAAGAAGAAGATTTTTTTTCCAAAAAATAAAAAAGGTTCACATATTGGAATTATCCTATCTTTTGTAATCTTTGTAGTTTTTTTGACTTTTTTATATTCAACTATGGAACCACTAATAACAGTTAATGACGACAAAGAGTTTATGTTGGACTATTTAGAAGTAGCATTAATTGAAAAACTTAATATTAATTTGACGACTCTTACAATAACTATTGACGAGACTGTTAGCGAATCTTGTGTGATATTAAATAGTTTGATTGGAGAAAAAGGATTAAACCCCACGATTATTGTCAAGGATTATGATAAGAATATTATTTCTTCTTATATCTCAGAAGAGGACACTAATAATTTAATAGTAGATAGAAGTAATTCTGAAATGGTTTTTTTAAAAATATATGATTCAGAAGAATTAGAAAGTTTAAATAAAAAATCAGAAGAATTATGTGTCTCCTTAACAAAAGACGATAAATATGAAATTGAATTATTAAAATCAAGCAAATATATTTCTAAAGCAAAAGTTGAAGAGTTAAATGAAACTTATCTAGAAGAATATGAAAATCTTAAAGAAGAATTAAACATTCCCGTAGGTAGTGATTTTGGGTTTGGATTTATATATAATGACGGGTTAACTATCGAAACAAAAAGTGAAAATGTGTCTCGGAGTGTTTATGTTAAAGAAGTTCCAGTTAGATATCTTGACGACAAGGCAAACATTTTATCAGGATATATGAAAATTAGAATATGGTAATAAATATAAAATAAATTTGGTAAGTAAGTTCATAGGAAGAATCTTTATTAAAACTTTTTTTCAAAAAGATTATAAACTTAGTATTTTAAATAAAGATATGATGAATAAAAAAGGGTGGATAAAAATTTTTGAAGCAGTTATTGCGATATTACTCATAGCAAGTGTTTTGCTTATAGTTGTTGGTCAAAGGAATATTCAAAAAAACGAAGATTCATTGGAAATTTATAAGGAAGAGATTTCGATATTAAGAGAAATTCAATTAAACAATTCACTTAGAGCAGATATTCTTAAAAGTGATTATCTCCCAATAGGATGGAATGATTTTGAAACAAATGATTTAGATGAGGTTAAAGAAAAAATAAGTTTAAAAATTCCTGATTATTTGAATTGTGAGGCAATGGTATGTGAAATGACTGATAATTGTATTTTAGAGGAAGACTCAGGAAAAGCAATATATGCTCAATCAATTGTAATATCAGTGAATATAGATTCTCACCCAGATTTTAATATGTCAGCTGACTCAAGACAATTAAAGCTGTTTTGTTGGAAAGTTTAATGAAATTCGAATTTTTAGAACATACAGCAGATATAAAGTTTCAGGCGTTTGGGAAAAGTTTGGAAGAAGTTTTTGCGAATTCTGCGTTGGCAATGTTTAATTCAATGTTTGATGGGAAAGTTAAGAGAAAGAAGAAGGAGAGATTTAGTTTTCAATTAGAGGGGGGAGGATTGGAAGGAGCATTGTATAGTTTTCTCGAAGAGTTTTTGGTTTTGTTTGATAGCAAGGGATTTTTCTTAGGAGAGATTAAAAAATTAAAGATTGAAGAAAAATCAGGAGCATATTTTATTGAATGTGAATTTGTCGGGGACAAAGCTAAAAATTACAAGATTAGTCTTGATGTGAAAGCAATAACTTATAGTGAAATGTTTGTGAAGCAAGAGAAAGGTAAATGGATTAGTCAAGTTGTGCTTGATGTTTGAGATGAAAGTCGCATAAGAAGAAATAATAAAAACCCTTGCTTCTTCTTTATCGTATGAAAACAAAAAAAATCTCAAAAAATATTTATGAAATTCCACGAGAAGGAAAGATGTTAGTTCCAGGGAGGATTTTTATTTCTGAAAAAATGACTTTGGAAGAAGACGCACTAAAACAAATTGCAAATGTGGCACAACTACCAGGAATTTTAAAATATTCTATTGGAGTCGCAGACATGCATGTCGGTTATGGTTTCCCAATCGGCGGTATTGCAGCTTTTGACGTGGACAAAGGAATCATCTCTCCTGGAGGAGTTGGATATGATATTAATTGTTCAGTTAGATTGTTGAAAACAAATTTGACAAAAAAAGATATTTTAGGAAAGAAGAAGAAAATTGTTGAGGCGCTTTTTAGAAAGATTCCTTCTGGAGTTGGAAGAGGAAGCAAATTTCAAATTACTAGAAAAGAACTTGCAAAACTTTTAGAGCAGGGGGCAAAATATATGGTGGATAAAGGTTATGGAGAAAAACAGGATTATCTGCATACTGAAGAAGAGGGGTGTATGAAAGAGGCAGATGCTTCAAAAGTTTCAGAGCGTGCAATTAAAAGAGGTATTGGGCAACTTGGAACTTTGGGCGCAGGGAATCATTTTTTAGAAGTGCAATATGTTGATAAGATTTTTGATGAGAAAATTGCTAAAGAATTTGGATTGAAAAAAAATCAAATTACGATAATGATACATTGTGGTTCTCGGGGATTAGGGCATCAAGTTGCTTCTGATTATATTAAATTAATGGAAGAAAAATATGGGATTAAAAATTTACCAGATAGAGAATTAATTAATGCGCCGATAAAAAGCAAGTTGGGAAAAGATTATTTTTCTGCTATGGCTGCTGCTGCGAATTTTGCTTTTGCAAATAAGCAGTTAATTACTCACTGGATAAGAGAAGAAATAAAATATATTTTCCCAAAAATTAAGATTGATGTTGTTTATGATGTTTGTCACAATATTGCAAAGTTTGAGGAGCATGTTGTTGCTGGGGAGAAAAAAATAGTTTGTGTTCATAGGAAAGGTGCGACGAGGAGTTTTGGTGCTGGACGAAAAGAAGTGGCTGAAATATATAGAAAAGTTGGGCAGCCAGTAATTGTTCCTGGGAGTATGGGAACGTCAAGTTATATATTGGTTGGGACAAAAAAAGCAGAAAAATTAACTTGGGGTTCAACTGTTCATGGAGCAGGTAGGGTTTCTTCAAGAAGCAAGGCATTGAAAACTATTAAAGGGGAAGAAGTAAAAAAAAGACTTCATAAAAAAGGAATTGAAGTTAAATCAGGAAGTTATAAATCATTAGCACAAGAAGCCCCAGAAGTTTACAAAGATGTTGATGAAGTTATAAAAGTTGTTGATGAATTAGGAATTAGTAAAAAAATAGCAAAATTAAAACCATTGTGTGTTGTTAAAGGGTGATATTAAATTATCTCAACCGCAATGTCTCTAATCCTCTTGGAACATTTGTTTCTACTCTATTAAGTTTGTAAAGTGCAGAAGCTAAATCCAATGATTTTGAAATTTCTCCATGGTTAATTATTATTCTTTTTGGTTTTGGTCTCATGTTATTAAAAAAAGAAATTATCTCGTTTCTTCCAGCGTGAGGAGATAAACCTGTTAATAATTCTATTCTCATATTAACATCAACTGTTCTTTTTCCATCCTGGTCTTCCACAACAACTGTTCTTTCTCCATCTTGAAGTCTTCTTCCAAGAGAACCAGGTCCTTGATAACAACTCATTATCATTAAATTATTTTCATTTTCTGAAAATTCTTTGAAATATTCAACTGATGCTCCGCCTACAAGCATACCAGAAGTTGCGATAACTATGCAAGGCCCGCCTTCTATAACTTCTTTTCTTTCTTGAGGAGAACCAACTCTCTTGAAGACATCTGATAAAAAAGGATTTTTATCTTGAAAGATAGATGATTTAATCTGGCCACTTAAAAAATCAGGGTAAGCCGTGTGTATTGCGTTGATGTCCCAAATCATGCCGTCAATATACATTGGCACATTTGGCAGTTCGCCTTGTCTTATTGCTTCTTCAACTCTAAGAATTGTTTCTTGCGCATGCCCTAATCCTAATTCAGGGATAAGAACTTTTCCTTTTCTTTCAATTGTGTCCTTAACCATTTTAATAAAAGTTGCCTCTGTTTCTTTTCTTGGAGGGAGGATATCATCTTTTGAACCATAAGTTGATTCTGTAATTACTGACTCAACCCTTGGAAAATCTGCTATTGCTGGGTCAAGCAACCTTGTTCTAGAATATTTATAATCTCCAGTATAAAGTAAATTATGTGCCCCGTTTCCAATATTTAAATGCGCCATTGCACTGCCAAGTACATGACCTGCATTGTAAAAAGTCAATCTTATGTCTGGCGTTATATCAGTAACTTCATTATAGTTTAAGCAAATACTGTGCTTTACCATGTCCTTAATATGTGTTGAGTCAAACAAAGGAGCTGCCGCCTGTTTGTAAGCAACGCCGATAAAATCCAAGGACAACAATGCTGCAATATCTCTTGTAGGAGTTGTCATATATACTGGTCCCTTGTAACCCATTTTATATAAATAAGGAAGAAGTCCGACGTGGTCCAAGTGCGCGTGGCTTATAATCACTGCGTCGAGTTGCGCTATGTCGAACTCTGGAATATTAAAAATAGGAAATCTATTTTGTCCATGTGAAGCAACATCTATTCCACAATCAAGAAGAATTTTTGAATTAGGTGTTTGCAAAAGCATACAACTTCTTCCAACTTGTCTTGCTCCTCCTAAAAAAGTCAGCCTAATCCACTCGTCTGTTTTTCCAGGATTCCATTCTTTGTAAATTTTTTGTCCAATTGAATTGAGAAATTTTCTTCTATAATTATTATTTGTATAAAGCACTTCTCGAATATTTTCGGTGATTTTACTTTTTATTGCTGGAGACCTCTGAATTTGAGGAGTCCATAAAGTTTTTTGCTTTATCTCTTCCAAAATAGAACCTTGTTTTCCTATAACCATCCCTGGTTTTTTTGCTTCTATTACAACTATACTCCTATGAAAATCAAAAATTACATTTGTTATTTCCGCTTCTTCTGGGACAATCTTTTTTATTTCTTTTTCAGTTATTTCTTGGTCTAAAAGAATTTTTTGATCTGCTCTTAATTCAACTCTTTTTTTTATTTCATTAACTATTTCTTTTATCTTTCCTCCATCTTCTTTGAGAAACTTCTCGTTATTAGTGTAGAGAACTATGTTTGCTCCTTCAAATCCAGCGTCAGTGATGTCTCCATGAAGCTGTTCTATTATATTCTTTAGAATGTCCATTTTATTAGATAAATTATAAAATTATTCGTCTTTGTATTCAGGTTTTATCTCCTGGCTCACTACTTTTTTAATTCCGTCTTTTGTGATTGTGAATATGTCTATTCCATAACCTGAAGCTGTATCTCTTTGGGTTGAGGATTTTAAAGCTTCTTTTGCAAGTTCAACTGCTTCTTTAATTGATAAATCTTTTTTATATTGTCTTTCTAAAAGTCCTAGAACATAAGGCATTCCTGATCCAAAGTTTGCGTCGTAATCTTTTATTTTAACTACACTTCCAGCAGGTTCAATAGTATATAATTCAACTGAACCATCTTCATTAAATCCTGAAATTAAAAATCCTGCTTGCTGAGGAATCATTGAAGGTTGTCTAATTCCATGATAACTAATATTTGATAAAAGATTTGCTGATTGCTTTACAGTTGGTCTTGATTTTGAACGAAGTTCCTTTAGTTTTAATTCGGCTGAAAGAAGTTTTGGAACTCTCTGCGCATCAGAAACCATCCCAGTAAATGAGATAAGAAGATAATCATTTATTTGAGTTGTTTTAGGATAGTCTTTTCCCACAACAAGATTTCCTGCAGTTATTTGTCTATCTGTAGCCATTATAACTCCGTCTTTACAAACAATTCCTAATATTGTTGTTCCTGTTTTCAAAATTGATTTTTTTAAATCTTCATCCATTTTTAATAATTCAGAATAATTCTTTTAGAATTTATAGAAATACTGGGAAAGTTGATTATTTAAAGTTTTCTATTCCCTCTGACTAACCCCATTAACTTTTTTAAATCGCATAATATTTTCAACAAAGCCCTCTATTTTTTGTTCGTGACTTACAATTATTAATTGTTTTACATTTAACTGTTGTAAAACATCACGGATTTTGTCGAGCTGCTGTTCTGAGAATCCGTCTGTTGGCTCGTCGAGAATTACAATATCTCTTGTTTTTATCTTGCTCATCAGAGAATTAATTACTTGATTTAATGCGAGTCTATAGGCAAGAGCAACAGCTGTTCTTTCCCCTCCTGAAAGATAAGAATAATCAATCCCGTAATCTTGGTATTCTATAATTGGGGTGAAGTCGTCGGTTAAACTAACATTAAATGAATCTACAACAAGCATGCAAAACCATTCATCAAATAATTTTGAGAACTCTGCTTTAAGTTTAATCATTACATTTTTTTCAATAATGGAAACAAAAGAAGCGAATTCTTTAGATAGCCAAGTTTCAAGCCCAGTAAGATAATTCAATTGTTCTCTGACTTCTTCTGCTTTTTTTATTTTTTCTTTTGATTCTTGTATCTGAGCTGAAAAAACTTCGATTTCTCTTTTCAATTCTGCAACTTTTATTTCTGAAATTCTTTCTTCTCTGGAAGCATTTTCAAATTCTTTTTGGTTTAATTCAAATAAGTTATCAAACTTGCTTAATTCATAAATAGAATGATTTAAAGTTTCAAGATGCTTGTTTAAAATTTCAATATCTTTTCCAAAGAAAATATTATATTTTTCAACTTCAACAAGTCGCGCCTGTTTTTCAGTAATTCCTTGTAATTTTATTTCTATTATTTTTAAATCAGTTATTTCTTTTTCCTTAGAATAAATTTCTAAGTTGGTTATTTTTACTTTTTCATAGATTTGTATTTTCTCAAATTCCAATGACTCTAATTTTGTATTGTTTTGTGATAAATCATTATGAATTTTGTTTATCACATTTGCCCTATAAACAGCTTCAACTTCTTGCAAACAAGTGGGGCAAACTTCAAGATTTGAAATCTTTTGTTCTAATTTTCTTGACTCTTCATTTTTTGAAACCAAAGAATTTATCTGTGAATTGACTCCTAGATTACTTTGATTCAATTTCTCTTTTTCTTGTTTTTTTAATTTTATTTCACTTTCAATGTCCAAGATTTTTGAATTGTCGAAAGAAAACTTTTTCAATTCTTCAATTTGATTTTTTAACTCTTCTACTATTTTTTTATTTTCTAAGAAATTTTCTTCTTTTGCTGAAATCACTAATTTTGTTTTTTCAACTTCTTGTTTAAATTTATTCTTCTCTTCTATTTTTTCATAAACGATTTGTTTTTCTTCTTCAATTTTTTTTCTTTTTTCAATTTTTAATAGAAATTCTCCTTCAATAAGAACAAGATTTCCTTGTTTTGACTCAAGTTCATTTTCTTTTGAAACTATGTTTTGTTTATCCAATTCAAGAGCTTCTGTAAAACCTTGTTTAATTCTTTTTTCTTCTCTTATTTTGGAAGTCAATATTGAAATATTTTCTAAGATTTTTTTGTATTTGTCAATTCCAAAAACGTGTCTTAAAGTGTTCAATCTTGTTTCTGAATCTTGTAAGATTATCTGCTTCATTTCTTCTTGGGGAGTATAAACTGTAAATTTATAGAGGAGGTTTTGTTTTTTTGAAAATTCTTTTGGATAATCTAAAAGTTCAAGTATTTTATTTTTCAATTCTGTAACAGAGAATTCTTTTTTTTCATTATCTATTGTAATTGAACAATAATCCTGAGAAATTGTTTTATTTTTTTTTAAGGTTCTTTCAACAACAATATTTTTATTATCAACTTCAAACTCTATAATCACTCCTCCTTGTTCTTCCCCATTTCTTAACAAAAAAGCCCCTCTTTGTCCTGGTTGTAAACCAAATAATGCAAATTCAATACCTAAAAGAATAGAAGTTTTTCCAGAACCAATATCTCCAGATAATAGTGTAGAACCTTCTGGAAAATTTATTTCCTGATGTTTATAACTTCTTATGTTGTTTAAGATTATTTTTTTTATTTGCATTTTAAAACTCCAAAATTTTTTTGTTTTCTTCAATTAATCTATTAGTAAAATTTTCATTAGTTTCTCCTTCTTGTTTTTCTATAGATAAAGAATTCATCAATTGTGGAATCATTTTATTGAATTCAGAAGGATTTTGTTCTGAATAAATTTTCATTGTTTCTTCTTCAATATTTTCTGAATCTCTGACTTCTATTTCTAATTCTAATTCAGAAGTTTTTAGATTGTGTGTATTTTTTAAAAGGAAGTATGCATTTCTTGATTTTGCAAATTCTTCTATCTGTTGGAATTTTATGTCCGAATTTTTACCTGTTTCTAATTCTCCCCTAACTCTTAAAAGAATTATTTTATCCTCAAGTTCATTTTTATCTAATTCCGAAATTATCTTTTCTGTTGCAGTAATAGCATTTTTGATTTCAATATCCAATAAAACAACTTCCTTGATTTTCAGTTCTATTTTTTGAAGAGAGTTTTGTGATTCAGTGTCGACGATGTAGAAACTTCCGTGGTTTAAATCTTCAAGTTCCTGAAAATTATTTGGGAAGATTGGACCTGGATAAACGAAATTTTGGTATTGAAAATCAATATGCAAATGTCCTAGTGCATAGTAATCTGCTTTTGGTAGTGATTCTGTTTCTATAGAATCAATAGGCAAGGTTCCTTTTGCCTTGTCAATTGTTGTGTGAAGCATGAAAATCTTGAACATACCGGGGGCTTCGTTTAGTTTTATTTTTCTCAAGTCAGATATTTCTAAACTTGATTTTTTTCCAGGATAACCATAAATTGCTGTACCTTCGTAAATTACTGGATTTAAAATTATTGAATCTTCTGTTTCCCCAAGGGATGACTCTGCTGAGCCTTCTTCAAAGTCAGTTACGTTCTTGCAAAATCCTGCTCTTTCTAAAACATCCAAGAAAGTTTTTCCAGAAACAGAGTAGTCATGCGAACCAGCAATAATGAAGCAAGGTATTTTTGCCTCCTTAAGTTTTCTAAATTCTGTAAATGTTTCTTTTAAAATTTCAATTGGTGGATAAGCAGAGTCAAATAAATCTCCTGCAATTAAAACAAAATCTAATTTTGAATTTATGCAAATTCCAATTGCTTTTCTAAATGATTCGAAATTTAAATCTTGCAGTGGCTGTTGCTTCCATCCTCCGAGATGTACATCTGAAATATGTGCGAAACGCGTCATGAAAATTTTAGAGACAAGGAATATATAAATATGATTGTGGTAAATTGTATATATTGTAACAATTGGATAGTAGTTACAATGAGAAGATTTAAATAGTTTTGATTCCCATAAAATTTATGAAAAAACCAAAAATATTAATTGTAGATGATATGTTAGAAGTTTATCAGAAAATAGAAAGTTCACTAAACAAAGTTTGTGGCCTTGGATATGCTAAAACTCTGGAAGAAGGATTAGATGAAATTAGACGAAATTCTTATGATGGAGTTATTACTGATTTTGATTTAAATGGTTTTGATTCAATCGAAATAATAAAATCTTCTAAGAACAAAGGATTGCCAGTTATTGTTATGAGTAAAGAGAATGTTAAAGAAAAAGTAATGAAAGAAGGAGCAGATAAATTTATATTTAAGAAAGACTTATTTAAAATACTTGAAACATGTGAATTAAATTGTTTTAAAATTTACAATGGAAGATAAAAAAGATATGTCTGAAAGATTAAAATATCTTAAAGAGCAACACAAGCAACAGTCTAATCGTAAAGGATTTTATTCTGAACAAATTCTCGAAATTAAGAGATTATTAGAATTAAATGAAAAAGAAATAAAATATAATGAGGGATGGATAAATTTTCATAATAATTCAATTGAAAAACATAAGAAAGAAATTGAAGAAATATTTAACTTGAATGAAAAAATAAACCAAGAAGAAAAATTAAAATTTCATAAAGAACAAATAGAAAACCACCATCATAGAAATATTAAATACCATCAAAAAGAAATAGAATCTTTGCAAAAAGAGGTTGAAATATTTGAAGATGGAATTGAGAGATGTGAAGAACAAGTTGAGTTTTTAGAGAAAAAGATAAAAGAAAATACTGTTGATTAAATTATCTTTTAGGTTTTATGAATTAATTCCCAAACTCTCAATTCCTCAAAAAACAAATTCTTTTTCCCTAAAAGTTTTTTTTTATAACCTCTCCAATTAACTTCTTCTGCAAGTGAACTTGTGATTAAAAATATTTCTCCGTCGGGTTCGAGGTGATTCTTCGCCTGTTTAAGAAATTCATTTATTATTTCATTTCCTTTTTTTCCTCCTGTTGTCTGAAGTTGAGAATCTTTTGGTTCTCTTTTATCTTCAGGAAGATAAGGAGAATTGAAAATTATTAAATTAAATTTTCTTTTAATGTTCTTAAACAAATTTGATTTAATGCAATGAAATCCAAGAAGATTACAGTAATCAACAGATTTCTGGTCAATGTCTGAGGAAAAAATATTTTCTTTTTTGATTCCAAATTCAAGAGCAGTTTGCAAATGTATTCCTGAACCTGTGCCAATTTCCAAAAATTTCAAATCAGGATTTTTTTCTAATAAGTTTAGAATCTGTTGTTTTAAAATTCTTGACATAAGAAAAGAATCTTCAGAAGGTTGATAAATTTCAGACATTTTAATTGAAAGCATTATTAAAAAATTCTATTAATTCTGTTTTAAATAAAAAAATACTTACTAAAATCCCGAGCAATGCAATCAATAGAAATATAAGAAGAATTATCATTATTTTATTAAATCTTTTTGGGGTCCCATAATTCGAAACTCTCTGGTAAGGTGTTGGTTGAGAGTATTTTTTTTTGTCTCCATAATTTGAAACTTCTTGGTAAGGTGTTGATTGTTGGATTTTTTTTGGGACAACTTTCTTTACAGGTTTTTCTATTGCAGGTTGTTCTTGTATAACTACTTTTTGAGAAGTCATTTGTTGTAATGCTACTGCGGCTTTTTCAATATCGTTTTTTTTATAACCAGAATTATATAAAGTCATCATTGCTTTTTTTAGAGTTTCTCCTCTAATTAATGCTGATTTTAATCCTCCAAGAATATCTTTTCTCATTCAAAATAACCTCCAAAATTTTTTTGAAAGAATGAAAATTTTATATTTTCTCTTACCATTTCACAACCTCAATTTCTGTCCATCTTGCATCAAGTGACATTGTTTACCTACATCATAACCCATTTCTCTTGCAAGTTCAATCATAGGGGTGAGTTGTTGTGTTGAACCATGAGCAGGGATTATGTGTTCAGGATTTACTATTGAAATTAAATCTCTTAAATCCTCTTTTCCTCCATGTCCTGAAACATGAACATTGTCGAAAATCCTAACTCCTGATTTTTTTAATCTTTTATCCAACTGTCCTTTGCTTGCAATGTTTACTGGTGCTGGAATTGTTTTTGACGAAAAAATTATATTATCATTATGTGTGAATTCAAAAGGCAATTGTTTTCTGGATATCCTATCTAAGATACTTCCTGATTCTCCTTGATGTCCTGTACAAATAACTAGGGAATTTTCCCTATCTTTACTGACTTTTTTTAGAATCGACTCAACTTGTCTCTTATAACTTCCAATGTAAAGATCCTTATGGAAAGGACACATATTAACTTCTTTTGCAGCTGAAAGATATTTATTCATACTTCTCCCAATAACATAAATTTTTCTATTAAGTTTTTTTGCATAATCTACTATGCTTTTTATCCTTGCTATATGTGAAGAAAATGGTGCAACAAAAATTGCGGATTTCTGGTTTTCAACTGTCATTAAAACTTCTTCTACCATTGCTCTTGCGATTTTCTCGCTGGGGGTTTTTCCATTTGAACCAGAATAAAGTGAATCTACAACTAATGCTTTTACCCCTTGTTTTGCAATTCTTTTTAGTGCCTGATAATTAGGGGGGAGCCCCATAACAGGGGTGTTGTCCAGTTTGAAATCATTTGCATATAAGATAATTCCTTCTGGAGTGTGCAAGGCCATCATTGAAGTTTGTATTGTAGAATGAGTGGCATTAATGAATTCAACTTCATAATTTCTTTTTCCTTTTATAGTATAAGTGGAATTAGGATTAACTGCTTTTATTTGATTTGGAATTTTTATCTTGTCGTCCTGCAGTATTTTTTTCAGGACAGTTGTTGTAAAAGGTGTTCCGACAACAGGTGCATTATATCTATAACCTAAATACGGGATTGCTCCAATATGGTCCAAATGCGCGTGCCCTAAAAGAATTGCCCTGACTTTATTTCTCAAACCAAACTTATCTAATAGTAAATCGTCGGGAAGTGCTTTTCTACTTCTTAATTTTTTTTCAGAGTAAGTATGTTGTTGTTCCTCTTCCTCTTGCAATTTAATAACAGCGGGCAGGTAAATTCCTGCATCAAACATAATTGCATCATTACCAGTCTGAACTACAGTCATATTTTTTCCTACTTCATTAAAGCCTCCAATAGTATGTATTTCCATTCAAAACAACATCTCTTTTAATTTAATTATGAAGAAGGGTTTATATAATTTTTTAGAAAAGCAATCTTATAAAATATATTTTAAATTATCTAAATATTTTTAATAAGAGGACTATTAAAAATAAATGCATAAACTTGCAAGTTTGTTAAAGAAAAGAAAATCAAGTCTGGGCACAGATTATGATTTAGATGTCTGTGTTCAAAAAGGAGAGTTTGAATCTCTAAAAGATGCTAAATCTGAAATATCAAATACCCCAGAGCAAACCTGTATAGGAAGCATATGTTTTTTAGACACTAAAGGTCCAAAAGAAATTCTTATGGATTTTGCTTTTAAGTATAAACAATGTTTAAGAATGGGGAAATCTGAAGATGGTGAATATTATTTTGCAAAGTATCAAAAACAATTTGAACCTTTTATTATGGCTGCATTTGTCAGATATTTTTCAAGAGACATAAAAGATTAATTTTATATAATATTATTTCTTAATTCAATTATGAAACCACTTAAACCATCTGTTCGTGAAAAGAAAAGATATCTTCTTGTTAAAGGGGAAAATTTGAAAACAAATGTTGAAGAGGCGATTTTGGATTTTATAGGAGTTTTAGGGATGTCAAAATGTGGTTTAAGTTGGATTAAGAATGATAAAAACTCTGTTGTTATATGTATAAATCGTGAGATGGTTGATTCTGTTCGTGCTTCGCTTTGTGTGTGGCCTGATAAAATGAGTGTTGAAAAAGTTAGTGGGACTTTGAAGGGGCTGGGAAGGAAGTGCAATGGACTTAGAAGAATTAAAAATAAGGTTGGGGAGATTTGAGGATTCTGAAATTGATGTGAAAGAATATGAATAAATCTTAACCAGCCAGAGAATAAAAACAAATAATAAAATGACAAACGAAAATAAAACTCAAAACATAAGAAACCATAGATTAGTTGTGGCTCAAGAATTAAATTTAGTTAAATTTATAAACTAAGTTCAATTAATCACGATAAAGATGATGAATAAAAAAATATTTTTAATTTCTCTTGGAATTGCTATTTTAATTATTGGGTTTATTTTTATATTTAATTTTCAAAAGCAAAATGTTTACAAAATTGGAGTGATTGCTCCATTGACTGGAATAGGGGCAAATTTAGGGAACCCTGTTATCAATGGTATGAATTTAGCAGTAGAAGAAATAAATGCTAATGGAGGGATTAACAATAACCCTGTAAAACTTTTAATCCAGGATGGAAAATTAGATGGGAAAGCGAGTATTGATGCCGTGAATTATTTATTAAATGTGGAAGACCCTGATATTTTCACAACTCTTTTTCATCTACCAGCACAATCAATTAGCCCAATTTTAAAAGAAGCTAAAAAACCTTTAGTTTATGAAGCTTTTACAAGAAGTATCGTGGAAGATAATCCTTACGCCTTTAAAGCCCATTTTGATTCATTAACTGGTTGTGAGAAATTAATTAAATATGCTAAAGAGAACAATAAATATGATAAATTAGGCATACTTATGGCAAAAGTTGAATATAATGAACTTTGTCTTCAAGGTATTAAAAAAATTGAATCAGATGTTGAAGAATATTGGTATACTTTTGGTGAAACAGATTTTAAAACATTGCTCTTAAAAGCAAAAGAAGATAAAATTGACACCTTAGTAACTTTGGGTCTAGATTTTGAGTATCTTGGTATATTCAAACAATTAACTGAATTAGGATATCCTATAAGTATAATCTGTGCTACTGCTTCAGAATGCATTTTCCCAAAAGTTATAGAGGTAACATCACCAGAATTATTAGATAACACTTTAGCAATAGATTTTGTTTTAAATATAGATGAAACAGAATTTGCAGAGGAGTATAGTAAGAAGTATGGGGATTCTAGTTTTACAGATTATGTTTATGGTGCAATAGGTTATGAAGAAGTTATGTATATCACCGAGGCTATGAAAAACTGTGAGCCTGGAGATAGTATCTGTTTAACAGAATCATTAAAAAATGTTTATTCTTATAAAACAGTGATTAATAGCAAAGGGTTTGAAGATAGAGTATTGCAATTAACAACTGATATCTATGAATTTGAAAATGGAGAATGGAGACTTGCTGAATAAATAGTTTCCATAAATTTATTAACTTCTTTTGTTTTAGAGAGATAAAATGTCAGTAGTATTGCAACTTTTAATTAACAGCCTGATTGCAGGAGCAATTTATGCTCTTGTTGCAAGTGGATTTTCTTTAATCTATGCAACATCTAAATTTATTCATTTTGCCCATGGTGCAACAATTGCTTTTTCTGCTTATTTTTTATATTTCTTTTTTTCAATGGTCGGATTGAACTTTGGGTTCTCAGTAATTTTAGCAATTATCTTTGCAGCTTTATTAGGATTTCTAATGAATATTATTGTATTTAAACAACTTCGTAAAAGAAAAGCAAGTGGAATTATTCTGCTTATTGCAAGCTTTGCATTAATGATTTTATTAGAATCATTAATTTTACTTTTCTTTGGTGCAGATGTAAAAACAATCGGTTATATTAAAGTGGTAAAAGGTTTAGAATTTTTGGGAGCAATTATAACCCCTCTTCAAATTTTTATTATTATAAGTTCTTTTATTTTATTATGTTTGCTTTTTCTTTTTATGAAAAAAACAAAAATGGGTAAGGCGATGAGAGCTGTTTCTGATAATAAAGATGTTGCAGAAATTGTAGGTATTTCTTCTGAAAGAATTTATAATTGGGCATTTATAATTGGTTCTGCAATTGCAGGGATTGCGGGAATTCTTATTAGTCTTGAGCAAAATTTAAGTCCTACAATGGGAACAGGCTTAATGATTAAAGGATTTACAGGGGCAATAATCGGAGGAATTGGTTCTGTCCCTGGAGCAATTTTGGGTTCATTTTTATTAGGATTAGCTGAAAATTTTGGGATTTGGTTTTTGCCTTCTGGATATAAGGATGCTATTGCATTTGTTTTATTATTTTTATTTTTATTATTTAGACCAAATGGGATTTTAGGAATTAAAAAGAAAGGAGATAAACAATGATAGAGGCATATTTTATTCACTTACTAATTTTGATTGGAATTTATATTATTCTTGCTATATCTTTGCAACTTACTCTTGGTTTTACTGGTTTGCTTAATCTTGGACATATAGCTTTTTTTGCTATTGGTGCCTATACTGCAGCATTACTTACTTTAAATGGAACTCCATTTATAATTGCACTTTTACTTGCAGGAGTATTTGCAATGTTATCTGGATTTTTGCTTTCACTTTTAACTAAAAAGTTAAAAGGAGATTATCTTGCTTTAGCAACTATTGCTTTTACATTTGTTGTTTATGCTATTGCCTTAAATTGGACGAAATTAACAAGGGGTCCATTAGGTTTACCTGGAATTCCCAAACCTAGTTTTTTTGGAATTAGTTTTTCTTCTAACTTTAGTTTCTTAATCTTGACTTTGATTATTGTTTTAATTACTTATTTGATAATCAAAAAAATTACTATTTCTCCCTTTGGTAAGGTTTTAGAAGCAATAAGGGATGATGAATTAGCAACAAAAGTTTTAGGTAAAAATACTTTTAAAATGAAAGGTTATGCTTTAGCTATTTCTGCTTTTTTTGCAGGACTTGCTGGAAGTTTGTATGCTCATTATATTACTTTTATTGACCCGTCATCTTTTACATTATTACAATTAATTCCTATATTAATCATTGTTATTGTTGGAGGATTAGCTTCATTAAGGGGAACTATTATTGCAACAATAGTTTTAATTTTATTACCTGAAGTATTAAGATTTATTGGTATACCTTCTACGATTCTTGGGCCGATGAGGCAGATTATTTATGCTTTGATTTTACTCTTGATTTTAATATATAAACCAAAAGGATTTTATGGGAAGGTGGAGTTGGAATAAAATGCTAAGAATTCAAAACTTAAAAAAACATTTTGGAGGGGTAAGGGCTGTTGATGGTTGTAGCTTTGAGGTTAAGAAAGGAGAGATAACTGCTTTAATTGGACCAAATGGTTCTGGAAAAACAACAATATTTAATTTGATTTCAGGAATTTTAAAAGCAGATTTTGGGGAGGTTTTTTTAAATAAACAAAAAATCACTAATAAGAAAATTTATCATATTTCAAATCTTGGAGTTTCAAGATTATTTCAACAAGCAAGACTTTTTAATAATCTTACTGTTAGAGAAAATTTACTTTTAGCTTCAAATCAAGAAGACACAAAATTTTGGAAAAATTTATTTTTTAAGAACAAAATTAAAAAATATAAAATAGATGATTTGAAAAGAATATCTAAATTAGTTGGTATAGATGGATTTCAAAATAAACTTGCAAGAAATTTAAGTTATGGGCAAAAAAGACTTGTTGGAATAGCAAGAGCGATTTTAAATTATCCAAAGGTTTTAATGCTTGATGAGCCAGTAGCAGGAGTTAATCCTTTATTAAGGAAAAGAATAGCAAAGATTTTATTACAATTAAAAAAACAAGGAGAAACTATTTTTTTAATTGAACATGATATGAATTTTACTTTGGGTATTGCAGATAGAGTTATTGTTGTAGATGAAGGAAAGATAATTGCTGAGGGAACTCCAAAACAGATTAAGCATAATCCAAAAGTTTTAGAAGCTTATTTAGGGGAATGAGCTAATCAAAAAGGAAAATAATTATATTTGTAAGTTTCTGTTATTCTAATTATATCAAAATCTCTTATTATGTCTGAAAATTCTTTTCTTATTTCTGTTAAGGCTTTGTAAAGTTCATTTTCATCTTCTGTTTCAAATTCAATTTCTAAATCCCATGAACCAATTAACTTTAAAAATTGAGTTACTTTTTTATGCGACGCCACATATTTTTTTATTCTTGATTCGTGTTCTTTGTTCTAAAAATTTATATAGATACATTGCTAGTATATACTATGCTACAAATACAAAAATTAGAGAGTGGTTATGATAACAATAAGATTCTTCATGAAATAGATTTTCAGGCAGATCCTGGGCAGATTATAGCTATCATAGGTCCAAACGGAGCAGGCAAATCAACTTTGTTGAAAAGCATTTTTAACTTATGTGAAATTTATTCTGGAGAAATTAATTTTAGAAATAAAAATATAACAAAACTCCCAACATATGATTTAATTTATGAAGGAATCAGTTATGTTCCTCAAGGTAGACAAATATTTTCTGATTTAACTGTTAAAGAAAATTTAGAAATGGGAGCTTTTATTATTAAAGATAAAGAAGTAATTAAAAGAAATTTAAATATGATTTTTGATAAGTTTCCTTTTTTAAGAGAGAAAAAAGAAGATTATGCTTTTACATTATCTGGAGGACAACAACAAATGTTAGCAATTGGAAGAGCTTTAATGCAAAGTCCAAAACTATTACTTTTAGATGAGCCTTCTCTTGGACTATCCCCAAAATCAATGAGAGAAATTTTTGATAAGATAAAAGAAATTAATAAAACAGGAGTTACAATTATTATTGTTGAACAAAATGCTAAACAAGCAGTTAATATTGCAAATAAGACTTATGTTTTAGAAGATGGTAAGGTTGCTTTACATGGAGGAAAAGAGATATTAAAAGATGAAAGAATAAAGGATATTTATTTTGGGGGATGAAACACAAACGTAAACTTTATTAAACTAAAATAACTTTATAATGGAAATGAAAACAAAAAATCTAAAAATTCTTCTTTTAGATGTTGGAGCAACACAAGAACAATTTTCAGAAGATAGGTATGTTAACAGAGGTTTATTGAGCATAGCAACTTTTTTGAAAAATAAAGGATTTTTTGTAGAGTATCTTAGTTTGGATGAATATTATTTAGAAGGAATCTCTAATTTAAATGAAAAAATCAAAAGAATAAATAAAAGGATATCTAGGGAGAAATATGATGTTGTTGCTGTTAGTAATTTATTTTTTCCAATGTTCCCTGACACAAAAAAGATATTAAAATCCATTAAAAAAGATTCTCCTAATATTATTACTATATTAGGAGGATACCCTTCAAGTTATTTAGCAGAGAAAATTATTGGCGACGAATCAATTGATTTCATAATTCAAAGAGAAGGAGAATGGGCTTTATGTAATCTATTAAATTATTTGCAAGGTTCTGAAAAGAATTTGAAGGGAGTTGTATACAAAGACAAAAGAGGAAAGATTGTGAAAAGTGTTCTTACCCCTTTAGGAGATTTAGATGAGATTCCTTCATTAGATTACTCTATCTTATCAAAAAGTTATTTGGAAAAATCTCCAAAGATAAACTTAGTGTTTAATAGAGGGTGTTATTTTAAATGTAATTTTTGTTCGGTTCCAATTTTTTGGGGGTGTGAAAGAAGGTCTCACAATCCAGAAAAGATAATTACTGAATTAAAACAACTTTCAAAATTAAATTACAAGGGGAAAATATCGATTGAAGATTCTACATTAAATCTCAAATCAGAAAAAATTAAAGATTTTTTAATCAAAGCTAAAAAGATTAAGAGAAAATACTCTTTTGATTATTTTGTAACAAGATATGATTTTATAGATGGAGAAAGTTTAAGACTAATGAAGCAGTTAGGATTTAATGATTTTGTTGTTGGGCTTGAAAGTGCCTCACAAAAAGTTTTAGATAATATTGGTAAGAATATTAATTTGCAGAAGTTTAAGGATTTCTGTTTGTGGATTAAAGACTTTGAGATTAACTTAAATGTATTTCTTATGGTCGGGCTTCCAGGAGAAACTCAAGAAACATTCAATGAAACTTATGAATTTGTCAATGATTTGGTTAAAAAAGAATTAATCAGCAATTTATTTGTCTCTTATTTTACTCCTTATCCTGGAACTAAGGCAGCTGAAAAGGATTTAAAGAAATATGGTGGAAAGATAATTGTAAAAGAAGATGATTTTTCAGATTGGGTTTTTAAGAAAGACCCCTTAGTAGAATACCCGCATTTAAGCAGAGAGGAAATTAAGAAAATGTATAATAAATTATTAGCTTTGAATGAGAAATCAACTTCAAAATTTGCAGCAAGATTTCAAAAGAAATAAACCCGACTAATAACCCAGAGAATAAAATTTCTTATTTTTTTAATACCAAAAACCTTTTAATTATTACTTGCAGAATTTTTTAATGCAAACTTAAACACTAACAACCATCTGCGGACTTGGTAATTTTGCTGTGTTTTCCTGAATTATTATTGGAGTTTTTTCTATAATTTTATTTCTTAGATTTATTTTATAAAAAAGTCTTATTTCAATTACCCCTTGATTTATTCTTGATTTAAATTGCCATTTAGGTATTGTTCTTAAATTATGTTTAGAAATGCCTAAAAATTCAGAAGCATCAAAAATTTGAATTCCTGTAATAAACTGCCCTTTATCAACATCAATAACCATATTATAAAATTCTAAGGAAAAATCATACTCCCTGTCTTTTAATTTAAAAAACAGTATATCATTTGCAAAATCATAATCCATTTCTCCTTTTGCTTCTAAATGTCTTTCTTTTATATTTTTGGTATTTGCCATTGTTCAATATAATAAAATGTAACTATATTAATCTTTTGGGAGTTTATTCCTAATATTATTCTAATGTTCTTATTTTTATATTTATAAAAAACTGCGTAGTTCTCATTATGCTGAATTCCAACTAAAAATGGCTTTTCATCAAATAAAATTTTCTTTAATTCTTCGCATGTAAATATTTCCCTTTGTTTCTGGCTTAATCTAAAAAAGGTATGGTCTGTGCATTCTATTTGTTCTTTTTTATATTCTTTAATGAATTTAACAAATTCATTTATATCAACTCTTTTTTTTATTTTTGTGTTGTTAAACATATAATAATTATAAATTAAGATTTTAAGAATGTTTTGAAAAGAACTTCCCCAACCAAAAACCTTTTAAATTGCTAATTTCTTTAAATTTTAACAAAGTGAATCGGAGATTCTCATTCGTCCGCCCAAGCGTGGTCGAACAAGAGAAAAAAAATATTATAAGATTCTATACAAAATAAAATGGATATGCCAATAGATATGCAACATCAAGCAATGGGTTATGACAGAACTGCGACAATGTTTTCGCCAGAAGGTCATTTGCTTCAGGTAGAATATGCTGAAAAGACAGTGCGACTTGGGAGTGCTAGTGTGGGGATGAAGTGTTCTGACGGGGTTTTTATAATTGCAGATAAAAGAGTAAAAGATACTTTAATTGTTCAAGAATCTGCAAACAAGATCCATGAAATTGATTCCCATATTATTGTAAGTGTTGCAGGAATTATTGCAGATGCACGGGTTTTGATTGAAAGGTCGCAGGTTTTGGCTCAACAGCACAGGATAACTTATGATTCTGAAATAGAACCTGAACTTATAATTAAAGAAATCTCTAGTACGCAACAGCAGTTTACGCAATATGGTGGAGCAAGACCATTCGGAGTTTCATTAATGGTTGCAGGAATTAATAATAATAAAGCTGTGCTTTATACAAGTGATATTACAGGAAACTACTTTTCTTATTATGCAAATGCTATTGGAGAGAATGATGATAAGTTGAGAGATAAGTTAAAAGAGAAATATAAAAAAGATTTGACAATTAAAGAAGGTGTTAAAATTGCTTTGAAGATTTTTGAAGAGATTCAGGAAAAGGATTTTAATATTGACCGGTTTGAAATGGGTTATATTGAAAATGATGATTGTAAATTAAAGAAACTTGAAGGGGACAAGATTAAGGAGTTGTAAATGACACAAACATTAGCAAGAATAAAACAAACAGGAAAAAATTTTGAGATTTTAGTTGATTTAGATGATGCCTTGAAGTTTAAGAAAGGTGAATCTGATTTTATCGAAGCTGAGGGAGACAAGATTTTTACTGATTCTAAAAAAGGACAGGTTGCTTCTGGTGCTGATTTACAAAGTGCATTTGCCACAACAGATATTAAAGAAATTATTGATAAAATAATTAAGAACGGGGAAGTTCTTGTGACACAGGAGCAAAGGAGTGCTGAGCAAGAACAAAGGTTCAAACAAGTTGTTGAATTTTTGATGAATAATTCTGTTGACCCTCAAACTGGGAATCCGCACACAAGCGAAAGAATTAAAAACGCCCTGAAACAAGCTCATGTTAACATAAAGAATACAAACGTAGAAAACCAAATTAAAGATATTCTTTTAGAAATAAGTAAAATTATTCCAATTAAGCTTGAGACCAAGAAAGTTAAGATAATTGTCCCTGCGGTTCACACGGGAAAAGCTTATGGAGTAATAAGTCAATACAAAGACCAAGAAAAATGGCTTGACGACGGAAGTTTGGAAGTTGTTGTCGAGGTTCCTTCGGGAATAATCATGGACTTTTATGACAAACTAAATTCAGTCACGCACGGAAGTGCTATTACTGAGGAAATAAAAAACGAATAAATGGTAAAGTATAAAATAAAAACACAAAGTGGATGGAATGGAGAGGAAGATGGAATTCTTTCAAAGACTTACCAAAGATCCTTTGGTTTTTATCTACCAGATAAAGAAATCCAAAACTATCCTTTAATTAAAGATATTGAAAAAATTCATAGAGAAATAATAAAAAAAAATGGGCCTAAAAAATTAGTAACAATTATATAATAAAATGACAGAAAAAATTGAAAACACAATAAAAGAACAAATGGCTTTCTTAGAATTTGTTGATGAAATGAAAATGGAAAAAGGATATGGATGGATAGATGAAGGCGCACACTCTCGACAAGAACAAGATAAAATAAGAGAATATAACTTAGTAGTAGATGCAGATAATACTTACAAAGGACTAATGGTAGAAAAAGAATATCATAGTGCTTTTGATTTATTGCTTCTGAACCCAGATTTAGTTGGAATTAAAAGAACTGATGAATTAGGAGAACTATACCAATTACTGAAAAAGGAAGAACCTTTAATGTATTTTTATTTTGAAAAGATTTTTAAAGAAAGATTGGAGACTAAATTAAAATGACAGACAGACAAATAATAATACCTGGAGAAAAGATTGTTGATAGTGGAGATTTTCTTCCAGGCGAGGGAACAGAGAAAAGAGACGGGGGAATTTATGCTTTGATATTCGGACTTGCTGAAACTTCGGATAAACTGGTTAAAGTTATTCCACTGTCAGGAGTTTATAGTCCTCGAAGGGGAAATGTTGTAATAGGTCAAGTTGAAGAAATTACATTTAATGGGTGGATAATAAATATTAATGCTCCTGAACATGCGTTTTTGTCCTTAATGGAAGTTCCTCGTTATGTAAACAAAGATGGACTTGAAGAAGTTATGGAAATTGGAGACATGGCTGTTGTAAAAATCTGGGGAATAAATAAACGGGGAATTGATTTGAGTATTAAATCAAGAGGGCTTGGTAGAATTGACGAAGGAATAATTATGGAAGTAAATTCACATAAAGTTCCGAGGATTATTGGTAAGGAAGGTAGTATGATAAAATTAATAAAAGACAATACAGGGTGCAATATTACTGTTGGACAAAATGGTTTAATTTGGATAACAGGAGAGAAAATTGAAGATGAATTATTTACAAAGAAAGCGATTTTGCATATTACAGAAAAATGTTTTGTAAGTGGCTTAACAGAAGAAATGGAAAAATGGTTTAAGTCTGGGGGGAAGAAATGACTTGTTTAGAAAATTCATGTGGGAAATCATATTCAAAATGTCAAGGAACAAATTATGGTGCGCAAAATGAAGAAGATGAAGAAAATAAATATGAAACAAACCAAACACAATATTAAAATGGCAGAAACAAAAAGAAAATCAGGAAGAAAAGCCGACGAGATGAGGCCAATTAGTGCGAAAGTCGGGATTATCCCAAATGCTAATGGAAGTGCAATGTTTCAATCAGGAAAAACAATTGCAATTGCTGCGGTTTATGGGCCTAAAGAGCATCATCCTCGAAGTCAAAGAAATCCTTCAAGAGGAACTTTAAGATGTACATACAACATGCTTAGTTTTTCTGTAACAGATAGAATAAGACCTGGATCTAACAGGAGAAGCACTGAGATAAGTAAAATTATAGGATGGGCTTTAGAGCCAGTTTTAATGCTGGATAAATATCCAGGAAAAGTTATTGATGTTTGTATTAATATGATTCAAGCCGACGCTGGAACAAGGTGCGCAGGAATTAATGCGGCTGCAATGGCTTTGGCACATGCAGGAATCCCAATGAAAAATATGGTTTCAAGTATTGCTGCAGGAAAACTTGACAAGACAATTGTTTTGGATTTAGATAAATATGAAGATTCTGAATTTGAAGGTGGAGAAGGTTCAACAGACATTCCAATTACTTTTACAAATGACGGGAAATTAACACACATTCAAGTTGATGGACACATCACAGTAGAACAATTAAAAGAAGCTATGAAAATGACTAGAGAAGCAAGTAAGAAAATTTATGAAGTTCAGAAACAGGCTTTGAAAGATAGTGTTGGGGGTGGAGAAAAATGATAAAAACACCAAGTATCACAAAAGAAAGAATCCAAGAATATTTAGAACAAGGTAAACGGTTTGATGGTCGGAAGCTTGATGAGTTCAGAGATTTGAGTATTGAAACAGGTGTTTCAAAGAATGCTGAGGGTTCTGCGAGAGTGAAGATTGGAAAGACCGAAGTTTTGGTTGGAGTGAAAATGAATATCGGAACTCCATACAATGATTCTCCTAACAAAGGAAACCTGATGGTGACTGCAGAATTACTTCCGTTGAGTTCTCCGAGGTTTGAGTATGGGCCTCCAAAATTTCCAGCAATTGAACTTGCAAGAGTAATTGATAGAGGAATAAGAGAATGTAAATTTATTGACTTTGATAAATTGTGTATTAAGGAAGGAGAAAAAGTCTGGACTGTTTTTGTTGATATTTATTCTATAAACGACGACGGGAATTTGTTAGATGCTGCGGGAATCGGCGCGATTGCTGCTTTGAAAGATGCAAAAATTCCAAAATATGATGAGAAAGAAGGAGGAGTTTTGTTTGGAGAATTAACTGATGAAAGTTTGGCTGTGAAAAAAGATTTTCCGATTTCAATTACTTTTCACAAAATTGGTAAGAATATAATTATTGACCCGACAAGAGAAGAAGAAGATGTTAGTGAGACAAGAGTTACAATAGGAAGTTCAAAGGGAATTATCTCTTCTATGCAAAAAGGTAATTCAGAAGCATTAGATATTGAAGAGTTTAATAAAATTTTAGATATGTTAGAAAAAACTTGGAATAATATATTTAAAAAAATTGAAGAAGGATATAAAATAAAACAACAAGAAAAAAATAATTAAGGTATTGGGATGACAGATGCAAAAAATTTTACTAAATATGAAAAAGCAAGGATTCTTGGAGCAAGGGCTTTACAGATTGCAACAAATGCTCCATTATTAATTAAAATTAGTGATGAAGATTTGGAAAAAATTAAGTTCGATGCGTTGAAAATTGCAGAGGTTGAGTTAAATTCAAACATTCTTCCTATTTCTGTTAAAAAACCTTTTCCTGAAAGAAAAGATGAAAAATTGAAAAGAGTTAAAGAACAAAAAATAGATTATAGGAAAATTGAAGAGATAAACGCGAAAGAAGAGGAAGAGATTGCTAAGGGAGGAGAGATTATGGCTTTGGCAAATCCTGAGGATGAAAAAGATGAAGAAAGTGAAAAAAGTAATGAAGAATAAAAACATATTTCTTTCTGCTGACTATCTAGTAAAAAATTATTCCAAAAATTTATTAAAGGATAATTTTCTTTAATATCCATGAAGATAAAAGAGGTGTCTGCGCGCGAGATTTTGGATTCTAGAAAAGAGAAAACGATTTTAGTTTCTATTGAAACCAATGTTGGAGAATTTTCTTCCTCGGCTCCAAATGGTAAGTCGACGGGAAAACACGCTAAGAAAATCTATAAAAAAAACCTTGATGGAGACATTGAAACAATAAAAAAATTTAGTGATTATTTTTCTGAAGAGGTTTTTGAGAAGTTTGAAGATTTTAGAAGAGTTGAAGATATTGTTGATAGACATGTTGGAGCGAATACAATTTTTGCTTTAGAGTCTGCAATTTTAAAAGCAATTGCATTTGAACAAAAAAAACAGGTTTGGGAAATTGTTATGATTGATAACTCACATGACCTCCTTGTTAAAACAAGGACGCCTAAATCTAAAATGCCGAGACTTGTTGGGAATTGTGTTGGTGGGGGAGCACATTCTGATTCTAAACGCAAACCAGACTTTCAAGAGTTTTTGCTTATTCCCAAATCTAAATCTGTTAAGGAAGCATTTGAAATAAATAAGAAAATCAAAAAAAAAGTTGGGGAGGTTTTAGAAAAAGTTGATGTAAAATTTAAGGGAAAGAAGAATGATGAAAATGCTTGGATGACTTCTTTAAATGAAAAAGAAATTTTGGATATTTTGAAAACGATGAAACTTCCTTTGGGGATGGATGTTGCTGCTTCAAGTTTTTACAAGAGGAAAAATTATCAATACAAAAATCCTCTGTTAAGAAGAAATGAAAAAGAGCAGTTAGGATATTTGTGTAATTTGATTAAGAACTTTAATTTGTTTTATATCGAGGATGCTTTTGAAGAAAATGATTTTGAGTCGCATGCGAAGTTGCTGCGCCGCCTGGCGTACCCATCTGTACAGCGTTCTGAGGCAAAAAAATTTCCTAATGTTTTAATTGTTGGTGATGATTTAATTGTAACGAATCATGAAAGACTTAAGAAAGCAATTCAAATGAAGAGCATCAATGCGGTGATTGTAAAGCCAAATCAAATTGGTTCTTTGCTTGAGGTGAAAAAAGTTTGTGAGTTAGCTAAAAAAAATAATATTAAAATAGTTTTTTCTCATAGAAGTGGTGAGACAGAAGAAAATATTTTGGCTGATTTGGCTTTTGGTTTTCAGGCTGATTTTTTTAAATGTGGGATTGATGGAAAAGAGAGGGAAGCGAAATTGAAAAGGCTTATCGAAATAGAAAAAAGCATTTGATAAGTCATTCATCTGCCCCCAGGCGTGGTCAAACGAGAGATTAATTAAGATTGAGTAAGAGATTGATTATTAGTCCGAAATTTCAGTTTCGAACTAGAGATTGAGGAAAGTTTATAAAATAGTTTTTACTTATTTATGTGTGAAAAATCAATGGATGGCAATTACTTCTTTGATAATATCTATCTTTGGGATTTTGTTCATATTTTTAGGAGGAGTTGGTTTTCTTTTAGGAATTCTAGCTTCGATTTTAGCAATAATTTTTAGTTGGATTTTTTTAGCAAATAAAGAAAATAAAGAAAAAAGAGGCTTGGCTATGGCAAGGGCTGTAATTAGAGGAGTAGTTTTACTTTTTTCTATTTGGATATTTATCGTTGCTCTTTCTTTTGGGTTTCCTTTTTTATCTTAAATACTAACACAACTTTTATAAATCAATTTTCATCTGGTTTCTTATGGATGTTATAAAAGATATTGTTGAAAATGTTGAAGAGGGTTTAGAAGCTATTGAGGAAGTTGTTGAAGAAGTAGCAGAAGAAATTGGAATAATCTCTGACAAAAAAGAATCTTCAGAAGAGGATGCTTCACTTTCTTCAGAGGACAAAAAAATTTCTTTAGATACTGAGCAAGAAAAATCAATGGATATTGCTAAGGAAAAAGCAGAGAAATTATCTCCTAAAGATTTTGAAAAGAAAGGCAGCGAAAAAGATTCCACTACCTCGTCTGCCAAAGAAAAAACTTTAGGCGAACGAAAGAAAGAACTTTTGAAAAAGGTTAAGAAAATTTCCAAAAAAGTTGATGTTGTTAAAACAGCGAATTTGAAAGAACAGATTAAACTTAAGAAACGAGCAGATATGCTGATTCCTCTTGAGGATTATATTAAAACTGGGATTTATTTAGGAACCAAAGTTGTAACACCTAATATGAAGCCCTTTGTTTATCGAAGAAGAGCTGATGGTTTAGCGATTTTTAATACTGATTTAATAGACGAGAAATTAAAAGAAGGAATTGAATACTTATCCGAGTTTGCACCAGAAGATATTATTCTTGTTTGTAAAAGACCGGCAGGATGGAAAGCAGCAAAGATGTTTTCTAAATATACTGGCATAAATGTATTCACGAAAAAATATCCTGCAGGGATTTTGACTAACACAAACTTGCCTGATTTTTTTGAAAATGAGTTGACAATTGTTACTGACTCTTGGCTTGACAGAAACGCATTAAATGACACAGTGAATGTTCATAAAAAAGTTTTGATGATTAGTGACACGAACAATTTTACAAAAGGTGCAAACCAAGTTATAATTGGAAATAATAAAGCTGAAAAAAGTTTGGGTGTGATTTTTTATTTATTGACGAGAGGTTATTGTAAGGCGAGAAAAATCGACTCAGATATTCCCGACCTTGAAGTTTGGACAGGGGAAGAATAAAGCTGAAAAAACTTAATCATTCAACTTTAAAAAAGCAAATCCAAGATTTCCATGTTTCCTCACTCTATTCGGAAAAACAACCAGTTCTTTTTGTCTCCACCCATTTTTGCATTAATTAAAATAAATTTGCCTTTAAGTTTTTTTCCAAAAAGTTCAAATTCAATTCTGTCTTTTCCTTTATGAAGTAAATCATATTCTCCAGCGTCCCAGATTTTGACTTTTCCTTTTCCATAACCTTCTTTTATTATGCCTTCAAATTTTGCGTATTCTAAATCATGGTCGGGAACTTGAATTGCAAGGCGTTTAATTTTTGTTTTTGTCGGTGGGATTTTTGGAAGTGCCCATGATTTTAATTTCTTGTTCATCTCTAATCTAAAATCATAATGAAGATTTCTTGCTTTGTGTTCTTGTATAACAAAGATTGGCATGTATATTATAAAACAACTATTTTTATAAATGATTTGTTTGTTAATATTTTATGAGCAACGAATACTCTCCTGAGCAAGTAGAAAAAATTGCTTCAATGTTAATAACTTATTCCAAATTTAAAGTCTCTGAAATAAAAAAAGAAGGACTTCCAGGAATAGCAAAAGAAGGTTATAAAATTGCTACTCCTAAAATAATTAGAGAGAAAGTTAAAGAACTATCAGAAAATTCGAAAAAATTAGAATCTATTGTTGTAAGTGAAGAAAATCTTGAAAGAGTAGAAGAAGAAATGATTTCTAAATAATCTCTCGAAACATTTATATACCAATTTTTTCTGAAGATAATATTAAGATGAGTACTTTAATTATATACGGATTCACGTTAAGGTATGAGGTATGTAGAAGTAGTTTGTTGTAGTTCTGATATTTATAGCCAGTTGAATAATTTATTCAACATAGCCGATAGTTAGGAATTGTGTGAAGTGATTTTCTTCTTACAAGAAAATTGCGTAATGGAAATTTTTTGTCTTTTATCGACGAGGAATTTATGATATTATTTAAATCCAGTTGATCCTGCTGGCGGCTGCGGCTCTCTGGTTTGCACTTAGACATGCAAGTTTTTTTGTTTGGTTCTTCGGAATTAAGTGAAAGGCGAACTGCTCAGTAACACGTAGCTAACCTAC
>Ga0222658_1000183_pt1 | contig 38675 bp, 70 predicted proteins | sample AntAcemetagen476_FD_179830 | JGI IMG/M metagenome (GOLD analysis project Ga0222658, IMG submission 179830) | Saline water microbial communities from Ace Lake, Antarctica - #476 | ecosystem: Environmental > Aquatic > Non-marine Saline and Alkaline > Saline | place: Antarctica: Ace Lake... | reverse complement strand
CTGAAACTTAATACTCCCTGCAATTTCTAATTTTTGACTTGGACTATCCGTCCCGATGCCGACGTTGCCGTTACCTTGGATTATAAATAAATCATTTAAAGTTTCTCCTGTCCCATCAGCCCCACCCCTAAATTGTAAACCCGTTCCAGTCCCATATATTTCAAAATCATGTCTACTAGCAACCGAACGGTCAAATCTTAAAACAGGTTCACTATCATCAGATAATGTTAATAGTTGGCCAGGAGAATCAGTTCCTATGCCGACGTTGCCGCCGTCATCTACACTGATTCCTTCACTTCCACCGTCCCCTGATATCCAATTATTGTCGGTATTTATGACGCCACCAAATTTAGATGTGCCGGCTACGTGAAGTAGGGCTGTGGGAGTCGTCTCGCCGATGCCGACGTTGCCGTTGGTATAGTATAAATTATCATTATACTCATTCCAAAGAATAGAATAATTTTTGTAATTGTCCCATGTAAATCCAGTATAAATGTCTGAAACATCTTTATAAATAACCGACATTGCAGTAGGCAAAACTATCAGCATACTCAAAATCAATATTAGCATTATACCTGTCTTTTTTTTACTTTCCATGTTTGCCTCTATTTCTATCATATTTTTTATTACTATTTATATTTTCTCATTTACATAACATTTTTGAAATACCTCGGATATAAACTATTTTTTAATTGATAAGAATTGCCATGAGACATATATGCTTCCCATGAATTAAATGATTCCATTAATTTATCAAAACTTATAATCTCTAAATCATATTTTTTAATTTTTCTTTGGACAGTTTTTAGAAATCTTTTCACAGTGCTTTTTCTGACTAATCTATGATTGTTAAAAATTTTATAGCCAAGAAAATCAATTCCCAATGTGACTGGAAAAATATTTGCTTTTTTTGGATGAAGTGTTAATTTTATTGAAACAAAAAATAATTTAATCTTTTCTTTAATTTTATGGAGTTCCTGTTTTGACTCCTGCAATATAACAAAATCATCCATATAGCGAATATAAAATTTTATTTTTAGCTCATATTTTACAAACTCGTCCAGTTCATTTAAATAAATATTAGCAAATAATTGGGAAGTTAAATTGCCAATTGGAATTCCTTTCTCTATGCTATCTATTATATTATCTAAAAGCAATAATAATTTTTCATCTGCAATTTTCTTTCTTATAACTTTTTTTAGAATTTCATGGTTAACTGAAGGAAAATATTTTGAAACATCGCATTTCAAAACATAATAATTATTGCCGGATTTTCTGATGAATTTTTGAAGTTTGTCTGCTCCTGCATGAGTGCCTTTGGTTTTCCTGCAGGCATAAGAATCATAAATAAACTTTGTTTCAAATATTGGTTCAATCACAGAATGAACCGCATGATGAATTATTCTGTCTCTGAAAGGCAGGGCGGAAATTTTTCTTTCTTTTGGCTCAAAAATAACAAAGTGCCTGTATTTTCCTGTTTTAAAAGTTTGGTTTTGCAATTCATATTGCAGTTTAGATAATTCTTCCTCTAAATTATAATTAAATCTGATAACTTCTGGGAATTTATTTTTCCCTCTTCTTGCTTTTAAATAAGCATTATGCAAAGTTTCATATTTGCAGACTTGTTCAAATAAATTTTTATGTATTTTCATTTTTTAACAACCTCCCAATATCCGCCTGTTTTTGAACTGCCCTCAAATTCAATTTTGCCTTCTTTCTTTAATTGTGTTAACCATCGTTCTATTGTTCTTTTAGCCAGACCTAAATCTGTCTCAAAATGAATAACTCTTTTTCCGGGGTTATTTTTAATATAATCAAAAAGAGAATTTACTCCGCCATTTACTCCGCCATTTACTCCGCCATTTACTCTCTCGCTTCTTTTGAAAATAGTTCTGAAAGAGCCTCTGCTTTCTTCAAAAATCGGTTTCTCCAAGCCCTCATTAGTTAATGCTTCAATAATATTCAAACTGCCTCTTCCCCATGCATCAATAAGACCAGCATAGTAAAATACTTTTGCGAGGAGAGGATTTTTTGGCTTAGATTCATGCTCCTTGTATAAATCAGCAATCTCTAACGATTCAGGTAATTTGCCGGGATTTGCAATGACAATTTTTGAATCATACATTTTAATATAAATAAAGCCATGTTCAAAATAATTTCTGTGAATCATGGCATTAATAATTGCCTCTCGCAATGCTTCAATAGGAATCTCCCATTTTTCTTCTCTCAATAAACCTTTTATTTTTGCGCTTATTCTCAGGTGTTCTTTCAAAAATGAAATTGCATTATCAACATTCTCAAAAAGATTTCCATTATAATCTTTCATATCAATAAACTCTTTTTTTGTCACTCCTTTAAATCTCCCGCATTTTACGAGATTATTTTCAAAAAACTTTGAGGGATTTTTTCCAAATAAAATAATTCCTGCATTGGTAATTTTACCTTTGATAATTAGATTTAATTTTTTTAGTATTAATTCTTTGCTTTTTTCCTTAATCACAATTCTCTTTGATTTTTTTGCCAATTCAGCAAATCTTGAAATCAAAGTGTTATCAATATCTTTTAATATCGCACCCTTGCAAATTTCACTATCCCATCTTAATTTATTTTTATTTTTTTTTAAAATTAAATTTTCCAATTCTTTGGCGCTTAATTTTTTATCTTCGTCAGCAACACGCATATAAGCCCTGCCATAAGCATAATAAGGTTTATCTTTTCCGGAAAATTCAACAGAGATGCATTTTTTATCTTTAATTTTTCTTTCATAAATTTTAGGGAATATTTTTGGCTCAATTTTTGCGGATATTTGCTGGGATATATCTCTTAATGTTTTTTCACTGATGCTCTGCCCAACAATTTCTCCATTTGGTTTTATTCCAAAAATAATTTTTCCTTTTTGATGTTTATTCAAAATACCAACTATTGAAATAATCGCTTCTTTTAATTCAGAAGTTGATTTCTTAAATTCCGATGTTTCAGATTCTTTTAATTTTTGTGTTTTCATTTTTCTTTTTTTGTATAAAAATCCAGCAGTGTTCAATCATTTACTAACCGCTGGATTTTATTTTAATATTTGACCTTGCGGTCTGGATTTGAATTGATGTAGTTCCATTGCGCTGTTCATAAGCTCCTTAAAGCTATTGAATCTGACTTTGAAACTTTTGCAGCAGCGGAAACCAATGTTGTTGTTCACATTGGAAGGCGCATTATTCAAATTCGCACAAAACAGCCCCGCATTAGCCCCATTATTCCAATTGCCCCCGCGTTTAACCGCCAAGCTGATGACAATCCAACCCATTCCTATTAAGGAATATTAGTGTATTTTTTATACCAACCTCCCAGCATTCTGCCTATTTCATTTATTAATTTTGAGCCGTATTCATATTGGGAGAAACTAATAAACTGCAAATCCTTGGAAAGCCGAAAAAAAATTCTTAATTTATCTAACTCAACAATCGCTGTCTGCAATGATTGTTTTTTATCAAAATCATTGTTTGATTGAATAATGCTCTCTAAAAAATTCAGTGAAGTGTTTTCTATTTTTTGCGCCATTGTATATTTTTCTGATTTTGGAAATTTATTTAGCAAAGTGTGAATCCATTTGATGAATTCGTATGTTTTATGAAAAATTTTCATGTCTTCTATCATATTTTTTGCTCCATATTTTTTCTCATCTTCATTTTTTTACTTTAATTTTTTTCGCGACCGCCTTCGGCGGTTCTTTTCTTCCTCATTCTTCAGTTTTGTCCTCCTACAGATTCCCAATCCCCAGGCACCAGATTAGGAACTACTGCAGCAGCGGAAACCAACGTAGCTGTACACACTGGAAGGCGCATAATTCAAACGCGCACAAAACAGCCCCGCACGAGCCCCATAATCCCAAAGGCCCCCGCGTAGAACCGCCCGAGTTGAACTACTTGTAGTTGGAAAATAAGTTCCGTCGTTTCCATATTTTGTCCATAATCCTGTGGTTGAATCCTGCCATTGACTTTGAGCATTAGCATAATACCACCCAGCTGTTCCGGTGCCTGATGCTGCACTGCCTTCTGGATTTATCACATCAACTGTCGTATTTGTCCATTCCCAGACATTCCCCACCATGTCATAAACGTCTTCAGACGAATAACAACCCGAAACTCCATTTTTGTTATAACTTGTATTGCATGCGTGGTTTGAGATAAAATAACTACAATATTCAGTGCTATCAACCACGCAATCATACGGACTTGCAGAAAGAGTAGCGGGCAAATAATAAACTTTTCCCTGCAGATTTGCAGCAGCCAACCACTCCTCGTCTGTGCAAAGACGTTTTCCTACATTAGCGCACATTTGCCTTGCCTGCTGTTGCGAAACTCCGACAAGAGGGGCAACATTAACTTTAGAATACGCAGCAGCAGTTGTGCCCGTATCAGAACTCACACTTCCAAATACTCCATTATCCGGGGTGCAATAACTTGGACAATAATTGGCATGCTGATAACTCCCGCAATTATTCCCGACAACCTCGCATCCCGGAGTTGACGCCTCATATTTATCAATGCAAAAACCGCCAACTTTACTAATATAAGCCATGTTTTCCGGGCAAGTATCTGAATAAACAAACCCAGTTATTTTGGCGTCACCAACCACATGCAATTCTTCTTCCGGTGCAGTCGTCCCGATGCCGACGTTGCCGTTCATAAAGAAAGCCGAGTTTGTAGTGTTTCCAATTACGTGTAAACTTGCGTTTGGTGAAGTTGTGTTGATGCCTACGTTGCCTGAAAAATAACTTGTAGTATTTAAAAAAGAATGATTTGAAGTCAGGCGTAAAGAACCATTATAAGCAAGAGGGTCTGATTCTGTAAAAGATGTTAAATAACTTTGAGCAATTACCCAATCTGTTTCATTAAATCTCTGATCAGTTTCATTCAGTTTAAAACTCCAATCTTTTATATAAGAAGGGATATTTTGCAACCAACTCCAATTTAACCATCCAAAGAAATTAGAACTTGTAGCATTTCCAGTAAGATTAAGATTTTGAAATTTAACATCGTTTGTTGTATTCAATTCTTGATCAAATGGATTACTAGCACCAGGCCACGAACATTTATACTCTCCATCAATTCCAATACATTGAAAACTTGCATTTCTTCCATTTATTATATCATAGTAATCTCTTAAATTAATTTCTCCAGTTGGGGTCCAAGCAAAAACAGTTCCAACTAAAAGAATGAAGGAAAAAAGTAAAAATATTTTTTTAAACATTGTAAAAAATTGAAACTACTTGGTCATCCCATACAGCTTGGCTAACCATAGTAATAGTTTTAGTTGTATTATTAATTGTGTAATTTGTAGTTTCTACCAGTAAAACTCCATCCAAAAAAACTTCAACTATATCCACGGCGTTTGAAGTAGTTAAAGTATAAACTCTATCTGTATCTCCACTAGAACCAGTTCCTGCAGAACCTAAAAGATTCTCTCTTGTCCTTGTAAGTTTAATTGAACCACCAGAAGCGTTTACTAAAATTACTCTCTTAGCTCTTGCAGTTGTGTCTGCTTGTTCAGCTTCTTGATGATCAATTTTAATAGTTTTTCCATCACTCCTCACTATTTGATTTACCATGATAATCCTCCTAGAACATTTTCAACATCAGATATATAATATTTCTTTCCTAATTCTTTAACTTTGCTATTTTCTTTTTTAACAATTTCTTTTTTTATAATCTCTTTTGGTTTTGCTTCTTTTTTGGCAACCTCTTTTTTAGCCATTTCTTTTTCTGCTTTTTCCTTTTCTTTAAAAAACTTATCAACTTCTTCTTCTGTAATATCTAAATCCTCAGATTTAATAACAAACTTAGTAGCGAATTTTGGTGGAAGAATTCCAACTTTAACATTAGCATAATCAACAAGCCTCTTTGCTTTAGCATCTTTATTTTCTGCGCCTAAATCTCCCCAGTGCATTGTTGGAACAACGCTGAATTTTTCTAAAGCACAAATCTCTCTAAATATCCTTCTCTCAAAAAATGAGACACTTCTTTTTACAATATCTGTAAGAGTTAATTCAAGGAATTTTTGTTGAGTAACTAAAGTAGAACGATTTGTTGCTTCACCAACTCCAGTACCAAGTGCTAATGGAATTCCAAGTGAAGCAGAAATATTTTCTCTGAAAGTTTTAAGACTTTCATTAACAGCTTCTGATGGTTTAAATTCTAAAGCCTCAACTCTATGCCAGTAAGGGAATGCAAAATATCTCTTGTAATTCATTTGAGATAATTTTTTAGTAGCGTGGTCAATCATTTTAGGCGTTGGGAATCTTTCAGGAGAACCAACATAATCAATTATAGGATTTAATCCTCTCTGAACAATATAATTTGCGTTTGCTTTTTCAATATTCTTTTTGTAAATAATATCATCATGCGCAGGTTCAATAGTTCCAAAAGATTCAAAACCATCTCCAAAAGGATATAATTGAAAGTGGGCAATTCTTTTAGCTCTAATAAAAATCATATTTTCTACAAATTTTATGTCTTCAGGTGGTTCATCTCCTTTTCCTGAAGTATCTACTGAATTTGGAAGTTTTTGTGTGTACCCTAATGGATTACCTTTCTCATTCAAAAGAACATTACCTTTATGATCTCTAGCATAATCTATTCTCTCTGGATTCAATGAAATCAAGTCAACGATTTTAGTTCCAGTTTTATTATATACTTTTTCAATATAATTATCTCCATAAACTTGGGCTTTAGTAAAATGTCCATCTAACATCTCTTCCCAAGTTTCATCATTTCCATTGTCTCCAAGAGTTATGTTTAGAAATGTATTAAAAAATTCTAAAACTTTTGCAGAATCTTTTCCTTTTGCACGAAATTCATAACCTGCAGCAATAATTGTCTGAGTATTTTTATTAACAGAATTAAAAACAATTGAATCTCCAAGATAATCGTCTCTTAATTCAACTTTGCTTACTCTTGGAACTCCTTCTCCAACTACGGCAGTTGTTGTACTTCCAGCTGTTGCACTTTTTGAATCTGTTTTTTCTGTAGCCAACTCTTTAATATCATAACTTTCATTCACACCTAAAATATCTGAAAATAGTGCCATTTTATCTCTTTGCAATTATCCTCCTTATCCATTCTACTAATTCCTGATTTATAAAATAATAAGCAATCCCCCAAGCAAACATTGTAAACAAAGTAAACCTAGTTCCTAAAATAAAATGAAGTGAATAATTTAGAATCAAACCATACCCAGTTATCACAATAAAAAACTTTTTCATATCTTTTAATTTTTCTGCTTTTGAAACTTTCTTAAAAAAAGCTTTAATTTTAGCTTTGTATTTTAGAATAAATAATTTAAATTTTCCAGGAGAAATAGACTTTTTAGGCTCTACTTTTGTTTTTTTCTTTTTCTTCTTGAACACTTTTTTAAATAAAGATTTCTTTACCATTTGACAATTTGGGGGTTTGTTTTAAGGGGGCGACCCTAACAAGTTCCCAATAAGAAATAGAAGATATTAGATTATTTAAACTTTTCTTTTTATCTTATTGGAATCCCTGTGCTAAACGAAACATTAGGATCTAAATTTTTATTAGGAATATTTTGTGGTTCAACATTTTCTTTAGGATATTCTCCATTAGAAACTCCAATATAATCTTCAAATTCTTGAAGTAAACTAATATATTTAACCGCCATTGCTAATCCCATAACAGTGTCATCGTGAGTTCCTTTTGAAACATAAGAAGTATGTCCTGCTGCAGATTTAATCTCCCTGAAAGAAAATAATTCATACTCTAAAATATTTGCAAAATCAATCGCTTGTAAATCGTCTTGATGTTTTGGAATAACAATTTTTTTATTAGACATCAAAGCAAGAAGATTATTTAATAAAATATTTCTTTCTCCAGAATGGAAACTTTGCGAATCAACTGGAAGTCCTTTAAGTCTAAGCAATCTAATTACTTCTGAACCAATTCCAGAATTATCACAAATAATCATAACGGCTTTGTATCGATAATATAATTCTTCTATTCTCTTTACTTTTTCTGGAACTTCAGTACCTTTCCATCTTTCTCCAAATTTTATTGTCCCAACATCTTTCTTTTTACCAATAGCTACAAAGGCATCATAATCTCCAGTTGGTGAACTTGAAACAGCAAAATCACAACCAATATACATTTCTTCTTCATAGTTCTGAACTGTGAATTTCAATTGATAATTTTTACAAGATTCAATAGTTGTTGCTTTAAAGATTGAATCCTCTCCCTCTGTCATTGCATCACACATATAATTTTTCTGCCATTTCTGTTCTCCTAATTCATTTCTTCTTCTCATTAATTCATCGATTGAAAACATTTCTGGCCAGATAGATTCTCCGGTAGACAAATCTTTTGGATCTTTAGCATTCACAATCGAAACATAAGTTTTAAAAATATATTCATTAGAACCTCTATCTCTAAGAAGAATTAACTCCATAAGTGTGCTCGTTCCTTCTTCTGGTGTAGAAATTCCAATAATTTTTCCTCCAGGAATAAGTCTTGGAACAACATAGTCAAAATAAATTCCAGGGTCGTCATAAGAATCAATTTCGTCTAAGATAATAATATTTGCTCTGTAACCTCGAATATTAATTGAGTAAGGCCTATTTACAATAGTAACACCATTTGATAATCTAAGTTGAGTTTGATTCCAGATTTTGTCTCTCTCTTCAGGCATAAGAGCTTTTCTAAGGAATTCATTATCTTCAATTAAATCACGGATTTGAATAAGAAGTGCGTCTTTAGACTGAGTAAGTGTTTTAGAAATAAGAAGTATCTTAGTTCCTGGATTAGTTAATGCTACCCAAATTGGAAATGCCACACCAAGAACAGTTGTCTTTGCAAATCCGGATGGGGCTTTAATCATAACCCTATCATTTTCATAAGCAAGATTGAACCATTCTTTTTTGTATTGATTCAATCCACCAAGTTCAGTAAATCCTAAAACTTGTTCATAGAAGAATTTAAAATCAGTATAAATTTTATTTGTAAAACTAGCAATATTCATTTCTCCCATCATATCATTAAACATCCTCATTTTAATACCATAGTCCTAATTTTTCGTCTTCATACATTTGTTTTCTCCTATTTATCCTTTTTATTTCTTCAACAGTTCTCCTTCCAAGATATACATCTTCAAAAGGATTTAAACCTGATTTGTTTTCATAAAATCCACATATATTTGTTATTCCACAGCAAGTTACACAATTTTTTGATTTTTCTTTTTTCTTTTTATAGATGCAAATTAAATTTTCAATGCCCATATTGCTTTGCACGGAATCGAACCATGGCCTGAAGCTTATGAGGCTCCCGTCCTACCATTAGACCACAAAGCACTATTAATATATAGTATCTAAATAATTTAAAGTTAACTGTTTATGATCCGAATTCCTTGTAAACGATTTTTCCCCGTTTCTTTCCTTTACTTACAATTATAATTTTACTAAATATTTTATTTTTAATTAGCCATTTGCATTTCTCTTTTTCCGTTTTATCTAAAGAGCCATTTGACTTACACTCTACACCGATTATCTCATAAAGAATATTTGGCATTTCTTTTGAATTAATATTACTTAAAATTCTTGTCCTAAAAGCAATGAAGTCGGGGAAGCCAGTTGTTCTCATTCCAAATCTTGATTTAGCAGGAACTAATTTTCTATCTTTTCTTTCTTCAAGAGGAAGATTTATATTACTTTCAGGATAATCTGAAACATTATTACTCCATCTATCTACAATCCAGCCATCTTTTTCTAAATCTTTTCTAACTCTCACTTCAAATCTTTGACCAGATTCTCTATTCTTTTTTCCTTGTTTTTTATAATCTATTTTCATATGTATTTCTCCAAATAAACTTTTACCCATCTTTTTTGACCTTTCCAGAAATCTTGAACTAAATAGTCTATGATCTCATCTGGTGTTCTGTTTAGAAATAATTGATGATATAAATTATGTTGTTCATCTGGAACATAATCAATATTCCTCTCTAAATTATTTCCTCTTCTTGAAGTTGGAATTATATGGTGTCTTGTTAGTTTGTTTCTCTTTTTCTTTTTTATTATCTTTGTTTTTTTTACCATTTTTCTTTTTGAATGTGACTCCTTCCATATAATCTGGGGCATCAGGGTCTGGAACCCTAGTTGGACCACTAATTACCGTGTCAGTATCTCTTACTTTTTTTTCAACTACCATTTTTCAAAAATTTAATATGTCTAAGTGAACAATACCATTCAAAGTGTTTTTCGATATGCGCAAGTGCTAAAGGAATTGTTTTGAAGTCTTCAAAATTTCCATTCATTGTTACGCGATAGTAAGATTCACTCTCATCTACCTCTCGTTGTAGTTCTTGTTTGTCCATGTTCCAATATTTTTTTTATTTCTATAAGGACTCCAATTTTATCTTTTTTAGACATTCCAATTGTTTCCTTATAAAGTATTTGAGTAAAGATCTTTTTATATTTTGGGTCTTTAAGAATTTTTTTAATTTCACCTACTCCCTTATCTGTGAATTCTCTAACAAGATCATCAACTTTTTCATCATATCTTTCAGTCATAAGATTATTCCTACATAGGTGTCCTATTGTTTGTTCATCGTCCATCATGAATTTGTCACCTCAATCTGCACAATTTTTAATGATTTAAAAGGCATCTTCTGGTTCTGGATTAGCAGTACTTAGAGTGGGAATTGAAACTTCTTGCTTATTATTTAATTTATCTATTTTTGTTTGAAGGGCTTTCATTTGTTTATTCATTTGATCAATTTTCTTGTCCTTTTCAACAATAGCATTATTTTTTTTAAATAATTCTTTATCTTCCGCTGTTTCTGGAAGAAGAATAATCTTGAAAGTATGCCCAACATATTTTCTTGGAAGATAGACTGCGGCAGAAGAAGCATTTGCTCTTACAGTTTTTGCTGGAATGATTATACCGTCGGAAAGTATTGCACTAATTAATTTTAGATGGTCGAGAATTAACTTGTCTTTTGTGGATTTTGGTAATTCCATATTTAATATAGAAAAACTATGTATTTAAACTTATCGTTTTTATTATGATAAATAGATGTCTCCTTTATACTAGTAGATATTAACTATTGAATGTTAAATTGCCGAAGGCATACGCGAAATTTTTTTTATAAAATTTTTGCTTTTTACCGGGAATCTAGGTAAAATCTCGTGAAACCGGGATTCCTGGCAAAAACCTCGTAGAGTTTGTATTAAAGCCTACTATAACAACAATCATTCTTATTAAAGAAAACCGCCCAAAACTTTAATGAGGATATTGAATGTTAGATTTTAAAAGGAAAATAGACTGCGCAAAAATGATGTAATTGTGAGGTAGTAGTGACTATAGTGGTTCTCGTATCTTCCTTCCGTGAAATGAAAAGAAAATATAACATAGTAATATCCTTTATAAGTATATGTGTTCATTAATATATATATTACTCTCACTATAATCCTTATATACTACTTTCATTTTACTATATTACTATATTAGTATATATAATATATTAGTATAGACAATAAAAAAATGACAATACGACAGCATATAACAAGATGGCTTATAAGAAGAAGGATAATAAAACCCTTCTGTCAAGACATCTTAAAAAATGGGGTTATAGTTAACTACTAAGATGACACACTCTAAAATAAAATTTCTTATTACAGAAGAGAGAGAGGGAGAGAGCAACGGCTTAAACTCCCTGTCTCCTTCTGTTGTTTTCTTCCCCGAAGGGCTTAAACAATCACTATATAATACACACTCTATAAGAGCAAACGGGAGAGTTAAAAGGTTTCTCTCTCATATAATAAACAAAAAACCCTTATTCTCAAAGGAAAATAAAGGAGAGGAGCAAGGCACTCCTTTAAACCCTTCTCCCATATACAACCCTATACTAATATACAAATATATTAATATATTCCTATATTCTAACCCTACACAATCAAAGAGAGAAAAGGAAACATTAAGTATTATTAAACGGCTTTTGTTTCTGTCTATGGTTAATAGTGTAAATTTTGGGAATGTAAACCCTACGGGGTTTAAAAAATGACACAAGAAGAGCAAGAGACACAAGGAGCAACAGAAGAAACTTCTGGTTTAAACCAGAATTCTTTTATTCCTATGCTTAAGGAGTGCGAGAAGTTTGTTTTATTCCTTAATAATAAATTTTCTTTAAATCTCCCTTCTAATTATGTAATAACAATAAACAAAGCGAGTAAGAACACAACGGGCTTTTTTATGCCGAAAGAACACGAGGAGAAATTTAAAAATACAACTCAAGACCTAAACAACATTAATCTTAATACTCTTTACTTAAAAAAATCTTCTCCTTATGAAGTTTTAGCACACGAGACAGCACATTTTATAAATAATTCTCTTAAAATAAAAGATTGTTCAAGCAATCAATACCATAATAAACACTTTAAAAAACAGGCAGAAAAACTTTTATTATCCGTAGAAAGAACAAAACACGGCTACTCCAGAACAGAAGAAACAGAAGAGTTTAAAGAAATGTTAAAAGAGTTTAACGCCGAGCCAGAAGTTTTTAATATATGTCAGAACATAAAGACAAAAAAACCAAGCAAGACAAGAAATAAATTATATATCTGTAATTGTGGGGTTAAAGTCCGTTGTGCGACAGAATTAAAAGCGACTTGTAATTTATGCGATAGTGAATTTATTAAACAAGAGGAGCAGGAGCAAAATGATTAAAGAAAATTTTAAAGAAGTAGGTTGTAGGTTTAGAAATAAAAAAACAAAAGAAATAAAAGATTTATGGTTAAATAAAAAAGATTTTGAAGGTTTAAGTTTTGGATTTTTAAAGAATTGGGAGCAGATAAGTTATAATTTAAAGGATTTTGGTGGTTTAAATATTCAGTTAATTAAATTAAATGGGGGTAAAAAATGATAATTGAAGAATATGACGAGAGTTTATTTATTAGTAGGTTTGAAGATTATAAAAGAGTTGAAACAAAAGATAATCCAAATGGTAATTTTAGTTATAAAGGGCTTCGGGCTTTATTTGAGTATTTAGACGAAACTTACGACGAAGAAAATCCTTTAAAATTAGATGTTATAAGTTTATGCTGTGATTTTTCAGAATATAAAAACCAAACAGAATTTTTAAACGATTACAGCACAGAACTTAAAAAAGATGATTTTAAAGATATTGAAGATTTTTGGAACGCTGTTGAAGAAGAAATAAACGACAAAACTACTTTAATAAAGTTCGGCGAGGATTTAAACGAGGGTTTTATAATCGCACAATTTTAATTTATTTTTTTTTATTATTCTCTTTTTGTGTAGAGATTAAATAACACAATATTAAAAATGAAAAAACAAACAAAAACAACAAATTTAGAGGTTTTAAAATGATAATTAAAAAAAATATTCATTCGGGGGGTTACTCTCTGAATTTAAATAAAAAATTAAACGGGGGTAAAAATAAGAATGGTTAATAAAGCAGAAGTTGGAAGGTTTGACGGAGATTATAAAATCGTAGCTTTTAATGACGGAGATTTAGTTTCTACACTTTTGAATAAGGCAGGAATTACACTCCACGAGGGCGAAGGGATTAATAATGATGGTGGAGAGGATGTGTTAAGTAGTGCCGTTGCTATTGATGGAGAAACTTACTCTATTGTAGGAAACTACAAACAAGGGCAAGAACAAGCAGAAGCAGAACCCGAAACAGACAAACCCGAAGCAGATGACGAAGGCAGTTCAGAAGAACCAACACCAGCAGAAGATTAAAAATCTTCTCAAGGATTAAGGGTATTTTTATTTTAATTTTTCCTTTTTCCTTTCATATTCACAAATACAAAAAAAATAAAATGGCGATTAAAACAATTATAAAAGATTTTGAAGGTTTAAGCATAGACAAAGTAAAAGGAGCAAGATTGATTTTAAAATTCAATTCAGAATTAAAAAAGTTGGGGTTTAAACAAGTAGTTTTAGGAAACGCTAATATAAACCCAGACACTTTAAAAGAAGGGCTTACAATAATTTTCAATCCTAATTATTCTGTAGATATAAATTATTCTGAAAGAAATTATAGACGAGATAGTTATACCGATTTAATAGATTATCTTGCGAGTTTAGGGGGTTATAGTGGAGCAAATTATCATTATGGTTTAAATCGGGGTTGTTTTGAGGAGCAAGTTACACTTAAAATAAAAAAAGATAATAAAACCTACATTATAGGCGACTATTTACCGACGAGAAATGTAGTAATTATTTATTTTTTTCCTTTTATAGAAAATTGGGGTTTAGGACAAGAAAACAAATATATTATTCAGTTATTAGATTGGATTAAAGATGTTGTAGTTAATTATAAAATCAAGGAGCAAGATATAGCAGTTTTAAAAGAGAAAATCTTTATTGCTAAATTCACAAAATCAATTAATTCTCAAATAAGTAATACTCAAAATAAAATGGATATATGTGAGAATGATATAGAAATGTATAAACCAAAAATCGCAGAATGGTATAACCAAATAACTACTTCTAAAATGGTTTTGTTCAATCTTAAAAATATGTTGGAGAACATAAAAGGCAGTTTATTAGAAAAGATAGAAGAGATTAAGAAATTAAAATTTGTTACAAAAATAGAATTAACAGAAGAAGGAATAATTTTAGAATTTGAAAAAATCTTTATTAAGGTTAAAGAAAAAAATATTGAAATGGGAGAGTATATTATTACTCTTATGCCTTCGGACATTAAAATTGAGAATAAAGAACCTGTTAAATATTGTAATAGTATTTATCATTCTTGTCATATAAAAGGAAAAACAATTTGTTTCGGTGGGGGACACACTATGGCTTATGAATTGCTTGGAAAAATGGAATTAAAAAAATTAACTCACTTCTTATATTTGTATTTGAAATCTTACAATCCAGAAGATACTTATTTAAGTATGAATTATTGGATTAAAGGAAAAGAAAACGGGGGGGTTGTTCCAGATAATGCCGAAGAAGAAAGAGAAGGAGAAACTTATTGTAATGAGTGCGATAATTGGATAGATGACGACGATTATAATTCAGATGAAGATATGTGTGAAGAGTGTTATAATGATAGAGACAACGAAGATGACGACGAGGGAGAGGAATAATGAAATTAACACAAAATTTTGATGTGGAAATGAGCAAAGAATTAAACGAAAAAATCTTATGGCTTGTTAATAATTATGAAAAAGAAATCGGGGCTTGGTTAGTAGGAGAAATCACAAACGATAAAATAATAATAGAAGATTTTTTAATTCCTTTTCAAGATGTAAGTTCTGTTTCTGTTGATACTTCGGGAAGTTCTTTAGTAAAGTTAAGAAAAGAGTATAAAGATAAATGTAAAAAAATAATCGGACACTTTCATTCTCATAATACTATGTCGGCAGATTGGAGTTCAACAGATGAAACTTTTATTAAAGAATTCATTACACCACGAGAAAAGGCAGTTTTTATTGTTTCCTCTCAAAGAGACGGACACAGAATAAGGTTAGAATTCAATAAACCAATAAGAATAAGTTTAGATGAATTAGATTATAAAGTAATTGATGAAGATAGCGAAGTCGGAGAAGAATTAAAAAAAGAGATTGAAAAAAAAGTTATAGAAACAAAACCTACGGAGAGTTTTTGTAGTGATTGGAAAGAAGTAAATCCGTCAAAATTAACAAAAAAACAAATAAGCGAAATGGTTGTTTTTGATAATAAAACAAATAATGTTTTTGTTAGAAAATTATCACTTTTTCAATATTACCAAATAGAAGGAGTTTTCCCGATTAAAAACGAAGTTGTCAATCAAGGAAACGGAGAAGTTACAATTCAATATTTAACAAAAGAAAAAGATAAAGCAATACAATTAATGAAGGATTTAAGAGAGTATATGAAAGAAGAATTTAAAGAAGAAGATGACGAGATAGATATTGATAATGAAGATATTGATTTTCACGGGGCTTCTTATGGTAGAAGAAAGAATTATACTAATGGGCAATATGATAATAGTTGGGGAGAAAATTATGGGGGAAGTTATTAATGGAATTCACAAGACAAAATAGGATTTTTAATCCCGAAGAGCAGAACACGGAGATAATAATTGTAGGAGCAGGTTCTACGGGAAGTTTCACGGCTTTAAATCTTGCTAAAATGGGAATGGAAAATATTAAGGTTATTGATTTTGATATTGTAGAGGAGCATAATATACCTAATCAATTTTTCAGAATTAAGGATATTGGAAAACCAAAAGTAGAAGCATTAAAAGAGATAATCAAAGAATTCACAGACACAGAAATAGAAATAGAAAATATTGAAATCACAGAAGATTATGAGTTTGATATAAATATGAACACTCTAATAATTTTATGTGTTGATAGTATAGAAGCGAGAAAATTAATTTATGATAAGATTAAAGATTTTCCAATTAAATTATTAGATACGAGATTTGGGGGAGAAGGTTTTTGTATTTATAATATTGATTTAGGAAACGAGGAGCATAAAAAAAGATTTGAAAAATCATTAAACGGAGCAGTAAAAGAAACTTCTTGTGGGGAAAAGAGTATAATTTATACAATCTTAAATCTTGCTTCGGAAGTTTGTAATATTGTAAAAAAGATAGATAATGACGAGGAAAATGTAAATATCTTAAGAAGAGAATTAAAAACATATAAATTTATATCGGGAAAATGGGAATAAAACAAGAAATAATCAAAACTTTACAGATTGAAATCAAACATCTTAACTCACATTTAGGAGATGAACAAATTAAAATGTTTCAAAACCAATCGCAGAATAAAAAAAATAAAGGCACGACGGGGAGATATTTAACTTACAAGACAAGAATTTATCAAACAAAAAGAATAATCAATTTAATAAATGAAGGGTGGAAAAATGAAAAGAAAACAAATAATTAAACGGCTTGAGGATATAAAAAAAATAGCAGATTATCAAAGTTTAAGATTTAACGACGAGAGAGAAATAAATAAAACAATTACCTTAAGGTTGGCTTTAAATATTATCACGGAGCATATTTTTAAAATTTTAAAGGAGTTAGAGAATGTTAAAAGAAAATAGATTATTAATTGTTGGTTTGATTGAAAACGAAATTAAAAGTAATTTAAGTTTTTTAGATGATGTTAAGGGAGCAGAAAAAAAATGTTGGATTGAAGAAAATAAAGAACTTAACCAATTATTAAAATGCGAGGAATTACAAAATGCCTAATTGGGCTTGTGGGAATGTTAGAGTAGTTGGAGAACCTTCTAATGTTAGAAAGTTTTGCGAGTTATTTATTTTTGAAGAAAATGTTGGAAATAAAGACGGAGAATATTTTGCGAGAAGTTTTGTTCATTATTCTTGGAAAGATTTTTATAAAGAATATCTTGGAGAAAAAGAAGCAGAATTTTCAGTAGATTTTGCTTGGAGTTGTCATAGTTGTATAATTGAGGGTTATCCAAACGGGAAAGAATGTGTTACTTTAGAATGGGCTTGTAAAGAATTTGATGTTGAAGTATTTATTGAAACAGAAGAGGGGGGAATGTGTTTTGAGGAAGAAATAAGTTATACAAAAGAGAACGGATTAATAAATAATTCAAAAGAAATGCCTATTTATAGATGTAGTTGTGGAAACGAGCAATCTGTTCCTTCTTGTTTTCCTTTTGAAGAAGAAGAATGTTGCGAGTGTAATAAAACGGGGGAATTCACAGCAATAAATTAAAATGGAAGAAGAAAATATACAAACAACAATTAGAGTTTTAAGTAATACTTCTTATAGATTTAACTTTCTTAAATTTGCTAATAAATTTAAAAATCAAGATGAGTTTTTGAATAAACTTTTGGATATTTATAACGATATTAAAAAGAAAAAGATTAAAAAAGTAGTGGTTGCCGACGATAAAAAGGAAATCAAAAAGGGAAAAGAGGAAGAGAAAGGTTTAAATAGCATATTTAACTAAATAATATTATAATAACAAGGTTATTATTAAAAGGAGACACAAATAAAAATGAAACAAGAAAAAACAAAAAGAGAGGTTCTATTTGGTTGTGATAGTTGTCTTAAACAAACAAAATTTATTCAAGAAGAAATGAAAGTAAATCCTTTTCCTTATTCTGATGGTTGGATTTTTGTTTACAATATTCAAATGAAAGTTTTGGGGGAAGTAGTAGCAATTAAAAATAAACACTTCTGTTGTTTTCGTTGTTTAAACAAGTATATTTCTGAAAGAATTAAGTCAATTAAATTGAGGAAAAAGAAAAAATAAAATGGGTTTAGATATGTGGCTTTATGCTAAAAAATATTTCTTTGATGATGATGAAAAAGTTAAGAGAATAAGTAAAGAGTTTTCGGAAATGGAAGATTATAGTTGTAAAGAGATTAAGTTTGAAGTTGCCTATTGGAGAAAAGCAAATCATATTCATAAATGGTTTGTTGATAATTGTCAAGAGGGAGTAGATGAATGTCAAAATAGTTATGTGAGTGATGAAAAATTAGAAGAACTTTTAAAATTAGTTAAAGAAATTTTAGAGAACCATAGTAAAGCAGAAACATTATTACCTTGCGAAGAAGGTTTTTTCTTCGGGGGAACTGAATATGATGAATGGTATTTTGAGGATTTAAAAAGCACAAAAGAAATGTTAGAAAAAATATTAAGAAGAATTAAAGATGGGAAAGGGTGGGATATTTACTACTCTTCATCTTGGTAAAATTATGAATTTAAACACAACAATAAAAGAATTAGAAAATAATGGTTTTGAATTTGTTAAATCTTATTTTAATGGAGAAGAAGGTTATTGGGGTTTTAATAAAGAAAGAACTATTGAAGTTATTTTAAAAATAAATGAAATGCCAGACGAAGAAAATATTAAAGAATTTGAGGAGCATTTAAAGGAGCAGAAAGAAAATGAGTGAAGAAGCAGATTTTAAAAAAAGTGAAATAAAACGATTAGAAAAAGAGAACAAAAAAATAAGAAAAAAATTAGATAATTTAATAGGAATTGAAAATCCAATTTATTCTCCAATTTGGGTTAATATTGGAGATTTAATTGATAATGAAATAGAACAAGAAGGGTGGTGTAACGAATGAGTTTTTATACAGAACAAGCAATAAGCAGTAAAGCCAGATGTAAGAATTGTAAAGTAAAAATTGATAGGGATACCTTAAAATTGATTTATGAGGGGAGGGGATTTAGTTTTCCAATAAAATATAACTATTGCAGTAAATGTGGAAAAGAAATTATTGAGAGAGAGATAAAACAATTAAATGAACTTTTAAAAGAACTAAAATGATAGAAATACAAACTTATGATAAATTAAGATGTCCAGAATGTAAAAGTAAGAATTTAAATTTTGATAGTTACGAACCTATTGATGAGTTATTTAAACAAAATGCGACTTGTCAAGATTGTGGTTTTGAAATGGTGTTTTGGGCAGACAAACCAAAGTATTGGGAAGTCAATTCAAAAGAGGAATAAAATGAAATTTAAAGTATATTCAGAAGAAAAATTTAACGAAGGTATTGAAATAGAAGGAAGAAATTGGAAAGAAGTAAATGAGAAAGTTTTGGATTTAATTGATATTCACGAAATAGATGAAAAGGGGGGTATAGAAAGTGGAAAATAATGAACAAATTGTAATAAACAAAAATGAGAAAGCCAATAGTTTTGAAGTCGGTAGAGCATCTGCGAGGCATAAAATATATTATGAAACTCCAGAAGAACTTAAAGAACATTTAGATAAATTAAAAGAAATCGGTTTGTATATTGAAGAAGCATAAATATTCACTTCGGTGAAAACGGGAGAGAGGTTACAGATTGTTCCAACATTCTCCTACTCTCCCATCATATTAAATGAAATTCACGGGTTATATCCTAATGTGTGGTAAAAAATTGTGGAATAGAAAACTCTACAAATATTACAAAAATGCTGAACGGGTTAAAGAAACAGATGAAAATAGGTTTGATGTAAAACTAAAAATAGTTGAAAATTTTATAAAATGAGAAAAGAATATTATGAAAAACATAAAGAAAAAATATTAAAAAAACAGAAAGAAAGGTATAATAAAATAAAAAATACCCCAAAATTTAAAGAATACCAAAAAAAACAAAACAAGAAATATAATGAAGAAAATAAAGACAAAGTTAAGGAAAGTCATAAAAATTGGGTAAAAAATAATAGGAAAAAGCAAGGAAAATAAGTAATAGTTGGAAAAATAGAAATAAAATAAATAATTATCAAAGAAAATGGAGAAAAAAAGATATAAACAAAGAGAAAACACATTTGAGATATTTTGCAGAATATTATCTAAAAGAAGAAATATTTAAAAAAGCAAATGGAATATGTCAAATTTGTAAAAAAAATAAAGCAGAACAATTACACCATAAAAAATATACAAAAGAAATTAAGGATATAATTGCAATATGTAAAAATTGTCATTCAGACATACACAATAAAAATGGATAAAATACCAAAAACAATTATGAGGAAGATAACAAAATTAAGTGAAAAATATAAAGTCCCACTTGATTTATTAGATATAAATTCAATATATGATTTAAAATTAAACGAAGAAGAAAATATGGGAGAAATTCGTCGTTATATAGAAATATTGGCGAGTAGTAATGATTTTGAGGAGAAAGTAAAAGCAGATTTTGAAACCAAAAAAAAGACAATCACTAACGAGAAAGAAATTGAGGACAAAACAAAATTAGAGATGATGAAGAAAGAGTTAGAGAATACTCAAAAAGAATTTAAGAAATCATTAGAAGATGTTGATAAAAACAATTCTGTTTTAGATAAATTATACTATCTTCCTAAAAGATGGATTGAGGCAATAGTAAGTGATACAAACGAACTCTATGGATTAATCTTTACGGGACAAGCAGGAATTAGTAAAACTTATTCTACAATTCAAACACTTAACGATTTGAAAACTGATTATACTTATTTCGCAGGTTATACAACTCCGTTGGGACTTTACAAATTTCTATACGAAAACAAAGAAAAAGGAAAGACAATAGTTTTTGATGATACTTTCGGAATTTTAAATAATACAACTTCAGTTATGTTAATGTTAAATGCCTTATATTCAAGTTCTGGAAAAAGAAAAATATCTTGGAATAGCAGTAAATTAAAAGACATAACTTCAGAATTTCTTTTTGAAGCGAATGTAATCCTTATAATAAACGAAGTTCCAAAAACAATCGGAAGCAATTTGATAAATAGTAGATGTTTAAATTATGAATTTGAATTTAATAATTTTGAAATCTTGGCTATAATGAAAGCAATAGCAAGATTAAAACATAAGAGTTTAAGTAAAGAGCAAAGAATGGAAGTGTTTGATTTTATAAAATATTATGCTGACGAAACAACAGAAAATTTTGATTTAAGAACACAAAATAAAATAGAAAATTTATATTTATTTGATAAAGAAGAGTGGAAGGATTTGTCTATGCCTTTAATTAACACAAAAAACGAGAAGTTATTATTGATTAAGCAATTAATAAAAGAAAGTATTTCTCTTGTGGAAGCAAAAAGTAAATGGTATGAAACAACGGGATTAAGTGAGAGGGCTTTCCAAAGATATAACAAACAATTAAACGAGGCGACAATACGCCACAAAAAATAAAATGAACCAAATAACACTTCAAGAAGAAATAAAGAGAAAGGTAACGGGATTAGAAACTCCAAAGAAGATAAATGTTGAAGATGAAATTATCAATAAAAGTTTTATTATGAAAGATGATTTAAGAGATTGGATTTTTAAAGAGGATAAAAAAGGAAACAGATATAGAGAAAGAATTTGGGAATTGATTGAAAAAATTGGAGAGGAAGAATGGTTTAAATTAAAGGGTTATCCAACTAATTCTGATAGTGTTTGGAAAAATAGATATACAGGAAGTTTATCAAAATTAGAAGAAGAAGAAAGTGGGCTTTATCTTTTATGGGAAAATAATTTACCGATTGATGTATGGAATGATAAAGATTTATTTGCTGAATATAAAGAAGGAACAAAAGAATTTTATGAAAAAAGGGAACAAGAAAATGCTGATGATAAAAAATATAATAGAAAATCAAAGAAACAAACATTATTATTTGGGGAAAAAGTAATACCAGAAGAAAAAGAAACACCAGAACAAGTAATAAAGAGCGATGAGGTATGTTGTGTTTGTAAAAAGAAAGAGAAATCTTGGAGTTGTGTTGATGAAGTTAAACATATGTGTGATGATTGTAAAAATAAACATTATGAAGAAGTGTTTAAAGAATTAGATTTACCAAACGGATTTAAGGACTTGGGAGAGAGTTATAAATTTTATTCTTTTACTACGGGAGCAGAAGAAGTAAGAAAAGATAGAATTTTATCTGTGCTTGGTGGAAAACAAAGCATACAAACTTGTGATGAATTTGGTTGTTTCTTAGATTGTTTAGGAGTTACAGAAGATTTTTGTAATTATTTAATTAAGGAATTAAAATTAGTTAAAACTATTGAAGGAGATAAACAACAAATAGAATTTAATGGAATAGAAGTTCATACCTCGTGGAGAAATCCAAAAATAAAACAAGATGTAACAAGTAAGAAAATAGCAGAATTAAAAAAGGAACTTTCCGTTCAAAAAAAAGAAATGATGGAAAAATTAAAAGAAATAAGGGGGTTAGAAGATGGGAAAAAAGAAAAGAAAAAATAAAAGAAAATTACCGAAGAAAAATTCGGGAAAAAATGCTGGAAAGAAAACAAGTCGGAGTATAAGAAAATGAAAGATAATATATTATGGATTATTGCCCATCCAAAATATAAAGTAATGATTAATTTTGAAGTATCAAAAATATTTAAATGGGTTGTAAAAAAACTAATGAAGCATAGAAAAGTTAATGTTAAATTAATTAAAAGAAATAAATTAAGAGGTTATAAATCCTCAATAGTTTATTTAGATGAATGGAGTGATTTGAAATGACATTAAGTGAAGTTGAAAAACAAAGAGCAATATGGAGAAAGGCATCTAAAAAATATAAAGAAAATCATAAAGAAAAAGTAAAAGATTATATTAAAGAAGTTGGAAATAAATATTTTGCTGATGCTACAAGAAAATATACTCATGGAAACAAAGATAAAGAAAAAGCAAAAAGAGTTTATCATAAAGATAAAACTAAACAACTTGTAAGAGCAAATACATATAATTCTAATGAAAAAACAGGGATTTGTCTTGATTGCAAGAAGAAGATTAAAACAGAGTTTCATCATTTATCTTATGTACCAAATATTTTTATTGAAGTTTGTAGGAAATGTCATAATAAAAGGCATGGGAGAAAAACATGGGTAGCTTAAGTGAGAAAAGAAGAAGATTATTTGCATCTTTACAAGGCAAGTCATTTGATTTAGTTTGGTTATTTGAAAGACTTGAAAAACAAGACAAAGAATTTATTAAGGAATTGAAAGAGGAAGTTAAAAGATTAGGAATTTCATTAGAAAGAGAGGGAGCCATAACTAAGAAACAAAGAAAAGATATGATGTGTTATGGTTGGAATTTTGAAGATTTAATTAATAAACAAATAGTGGATAAACTCGCAGGGGACTTGTAAAATGAAAAGAAATGTATTTTTATGGGATAAACCTTTTGAAATTTTAACATTATTAAGAACTTCTAAAGATATATTGTTCTCTTATAAAGTATCAAGATTAACAAACACAACAGCAGATAGAACATCTACTATTTTGAAAGAGTTTGAGAAAATGAAAATAATTAAAAGAAAAAAAGAAGGGAGAAGAATTTATTTAACACTTACAAAAGTTGGAGAAAGCATCGCAGATTTTTTAACTAAAATAAAGAACTTAACAATATGATAATTAGTTTTAATGGAAGGGTTACAACAAGTGAAGCAGAAGAAAGAAAAGTATTTTCAGTTATGAAACAATTTTTAACCGAGCAGTTTCAAGATTATAATTTTGAAGTTTCTGGAAAAAAAGAAACATTAAGACATAAACAAAAAAAAGATAGAAATAAAGGAAAAGGAAAACATTGAAGAAAATAAACAAACAAAACAAATTGTATTCAATTAATGAAGTGTTTGAACTACTAATTCTATATTCTCCCCACAACCCTTTTTCTAACACCAATAAACTTTCTGAACTTAATTTTTCCAATTTAACTTTCTTAACTAATTTAACTTTCTTAACTAATTTAACTTTCTTTTTCTTATTACCTTTTCCATTTCTCTTTAAAGAAAGTTCTCGTTCTAATTCACTATGACAATTCTTACAAAGAGTTTGACAATTATCTTCTTCACATAATCTTCTTAACTCCTCTTCAGACTTAGCAGTAGATAAAGCAATCTTATGATGAATAGTTAAATAATTTTTTTTAGAAATAATAAAATTACATTTACTATTCTCACATTTAGATTTCAAAAACTTCCGAGAAAGATGTCTAAAATGACTAATCCAATGATTTCTTTTTCTTCCATCTTTAGTGTATTTAACGAGCCGACCATGTTCTATTTTAAAATCTTGTTTCATTTTATTTCTTTAGCCTTCTATGTATTTCTTTATGTTCTTCTGTTAATAACAATCTATGATTTTCTGGAGAAAACGCATTACTAATTTCTTTTAAATTTATAGAACCATCTTTATTGATAAAATTGAAGGTAAATAATGGTTTAATGTGATGTATTTCATAGTTCCCTAAGTCTTTTGGAAATGGTTTAAGGTGTTCTATTATTGCTTTATAATTTATACCATACTTTTTAGAACTACAAATCTTTTTCTTTTTTATGAATTTTCTGAAAGCCCTTCTTACTGCAGTTCTTAACTTACATTTAATCAAAAAGTTTTTATCAACCTTCCTTCTCTTTCTCAAATATTTCTTATTTCTTTCATTAAGTTCAATCCTCTTTTGATCACTCAAATTCCAATAATTTTCTTTTATTCTTCTAAGAATCCTTTTCTTATTTTTTTCGTAGTATTTTTTAGCATACGCATTCTTTTTTAGTTTAAATTCTGGATTATTCTTATTATTTTGATAATATCTATTATCACATTCTCTTAAATAATCTTTATTTAATTCCCTCCATTTTTTAAGATATTCTTTATCTTTATATGGCATTTTAATTATCTATAGAAAAATTACCTTATAAATACTTCTATCCTGAACCCTTGTTTGACGGCCTGATCATTATTTACTTGATGAAGTCCCAACTGCTTTCCAGAAATAATTTTTACAATTTTCATATCTATTTTTTTGGTTCAGGAATTCCATTATATTATTATTATAATTAAGTTTATATATCTTTTGAAGAACGATTAAGTTTAAATAGGGTTAAATCTTATAATTCTTATGAACAAATTAATACTCGGAGAGTACTCGGAGAGTTCAAGAATAATTCTAACATTCAAATTAAATGTGCCTATAGCAACGCACGAACAAGGAGGTAAAAAATGGTAGAAAAAAAAGTAAATAAAGCTTGGATGCCAATTGCAATAGTTTTGATGCTTTTGTGTGCAGTTACTGTTTTGCATGATTTAGGGGAAACACCAACTATTGTTGAGAAAGAAGTTATTAAAGAAGTTATCAAAGAGGTAAATGTTTCAGTACCAATGGTTCCTGAAGCACCAACTGTTTATGAAACACTTGGATATTTAATTGATGAATTGTTTTTAAGTGATGGATTAGATGAAGAAACTTATTCAGATAGAGAAGTAATTACTCTTTTTGATGGTAAAGTTAAATTTGATGGAGATTCATATGATGCTGAAGAAACAATTACTTTAACTGATGGAATTATATTGATGGCTAATGAGAATGATTTTGAAGGAAATGTTTATATGACAATACTTGAAGAAGCAGTTGAATATACAATGACTTTTGAAAATGATTTAAATACAAGTTTAATTGATGAAGAAGATACACTTGAATTTAATTTCTTAGGAGAATCTTATGAAGTTTCAGATTGGAATAATGATTTAGGAGAATATGAAGTTACTCTTAACAAAGGAATTGAACAAAAAGTTAATCTTGGTGAGTGTGTAGTTGTAGATGGTAAAAGTGTTTGTCTTACTGATATTGGAGCTGATGGAGATGAAGTTTATATGTGTGTTGATGGTGAAGATAATTGTAAAGATATAGACGAAGAGAAATCAAAAACAATAAATGGAATTGAAATTCGTGTTGATAGTATATTTAATTCATTCGCGCATCTAATAATGGGCGAGGATGTTGAATTAACTATTGAAACAAAAGACGAATATGAAGAAGATAGTGCGTGGGAGTATGTAATCACTGCGAATTCTATTGGAATTAAGTTAGTTGAAGACTTTACTGAAGTTGATTTAGATGGAGATGAAGAATTTCAAGCATTTGCAAAAGATTCTGGATTGTGCTTACCAAATGATTATGTGTGTGTTTTATTCAATGGAATGTCTGAAGAAGATACTGAAGAATATAATCTGGAATTAGATGATAGAGATGGTCCAAAAGTTAAGATTGATGGAAACTTTGAAAGCGGAACTAAAGACTACGATAGAATTTATGTGAATGTAAGTGGTATTTATGATAAAGATTCTAAATTGATTCACGAAACTGAAATTGAATTAGGAAATACAGATAGTAAGTTAATTGTAAATGTTACAGGATTATTCTTTGAGGATTTCAATGTAAACTTTGATTTAGATACAAGCAATGCAGGAACAGATAGCGAGGATTACTTGACTGATTTCGGAGTAAAAGTAGTTAATCCTGAAGATAGTGTTGAAGACAATGAATTCAATATCTTTGTGCCTGAGAAACAACTTGAAGGAAGTATCTCTTTAATTTAATTGTAAAGTATATTTAAACAATTAAACAATGGATTTTTATACCCAGGAAACTGGGTTTTTTTCTTTTTTTTTATTAAATAGGCTTTGCACATTTAGTAAACCTCTTTTTGTGCAGGACGGACTTATTGTGCAAAGCCTATTAAATACATAAGTTTTTAAGAAGGTAATTCTTTAAAATGTTGGCCTTTCCCACTCATTCTTTGGTTCGCATCAGAGAATGGGAAGGCTATTTTATAGGAGATTTTAAAAAGGGAAAAAACAGATGGTAATTATGCGAGCCAAATTAAATGTAAAACAAGAGGGCGATTTTAACTTCTATACAGAGAGTAATTTTATTGCGACTAATGGCTTTATCTCATCTGCGTACAATAGAGAAATCAGAGAATTGGATTCCACCTGGAGGGAAAGTTTAGTGTAAACTTACTTTTTTTTTAAGATGAGAAATAATCAATCACAATTACAAATCCAATATAACTTAAGAGGGAAAGAGAGAGAAAAGTCTTTTTTCAAGAAAATAAATAAATTTACTGAAAAATCTGTAAAAGAAACAAGAGGTGCGGAATCCGATGTTTAAAACAACGTACGGAAAGAGAAAAGTAAAACCAAATAGATTACAAAAAGATCCAGTAATAGCAATTCATTCAAAATTAAATTCTGAAACTTTAGGATATATTAAAAAATTATCAACTAAAAAAGAAAAGTCAAAGTTCATTAATCAAGCAATTGAAATGAAATATTTTTTAATAAAAAACAAGAAACAATTTCTTAAACAAATGATTCAAGAAGATTATGAACTTTGTAGATATTTATTGAGAAAAATAGGAAATGAAAAAAGTATGAATTAGTTAGCTATTTCTAATAGCCTCTTTTTCTTCTTCTTACCCTTCAAATTTATCAGTTCTCCTGTTCAATGAGATAAAGTTTATAAATCAAAAATACTTTTAAATATAATGATATTTAAAAAAGGAAATATCCCTTGGAACAAAGGTTTAACAAAAGAAACAGATAAAAAATTAAACTATAATAGACCAACGTCTTTTAAAAGTGGGCGAACTCCTTGGAATAAAAATCTTACTAAAGAAAATAATAGTAAAATTAAATCAATGAGTGAAAATAAGAAAGGAAATAAAAATGGTATGTGGGGTGGTGGAGTAATAAAAAGCAATGGTTATATTTTAATAAAAAAATTAAACCATCCAAATGCAGATAAACAAGGATATATTCCAGAACATAGATTAGTAATGGAAAAACATATTGGAAGATACCTTACAAAAAAAGAGGTTGTTCACCATAAGAATAAAATTAAGGATGATAACAAGATAGAAAACTTAAAATTATTTAAAAATAATAAGGAACATATTACATTCCATAATAAAACAAAAACTAATTAGTTATTTCTTCCTCTATTTTCTTCTTTTTCTTCTTCTTATTTAAAGGAATAAAAGTACCTAAACCAGGATGAATTTTATAACCCAATTCAGTTTCCTTTTGTTTAAATCCCTTATTTACTATTTGAAGAACTTGCATTTCATTTAAAACAACATTCTTTTGATTAACAACGATCTTCTCTTGCTGTAATTTGATTACAGAAATTTGATTTAATATCTCTCTACAGATTGCTAAAAGTGTTGGAACCATTTTAACTTGTCCAATTAAATTCCCTTCTTCAATCATATCATCAAAAACTTTTCCCATCTGTTTCATTAATTTAGAAACCCACTTATCTATTTCAACAAGCTTTTCTTCCATTCGCTTATTCCAATCAACACTTACTTTGATCGCAGCTTTTTTATCGTCAGCAAGTGTCCTAGTAATGACTTCTGCCCTCGCTATATGTTTATTATAAAAATTTTTACACTCTTCTAAAGAAACTTTTTTGTTGAACTCGTAGGAGACTTTTAAAGAAACTTCTTCCCAATTAATTCCTCTTTTTCTTATTTGATAAACTTTTTTTTCAATCTCAAAATCTTTCTTATCTTTTATATCCATAGAAATTTAAATGAAAACATATATATAAATTTATCTAATAGTAAAATATACCGATTAAGTAAGAGTAACAAATATATTAATATATCAGAAAGGTTTAAAAAGGTCATTTATCTAATAGATATATGGTAAAGTTTAATGATACACAAAAAGAATTAATAAAAAAAGCTGAAGAACAAGGACACTTAACCGAAGACGATTTCTCTGCAGCATACTCTAGTCCAATTACAATTAGACAAAATATTAAAAGATTCCTTCTTCTTGGAATTCTAAAAGAAACCGACGATAAAAATAAATTTGATTTCGTAAAACAAAAATGAATAAAGAGCAAATAAAAGTACAAGAACAAATTCGTAATTTGAGAAGCTGGCTTGAACCTAAAGAAGTTCAGATTCATACTCTTAAACAAAATATTGAATTACAAACTTTGATAATAAAACATGTTGAAGCTAATATAAAAAATGGTTGGTTTATTAAACAAAAAAATAAAGAAGTTATAGAAGCAAAAACTGATATGGAAAGAAAAATGGCTGAACTTAATCTTAAAAAAACTGAGTCTGAGGTAAAAAATGGAGTTGCTGGAGCAATGGAAAAAATAACATTAGAAGAATTGAAAATTCAATTAGTCATAGAAGAAAAAGGATACCAGGCATTGAAGAATAAAATAACTCTTCTTGGAAGAAATGGAAAATTAACTGAAACTACTCAAGAACCAAATACTAAAGAAGGTCGTGAGAATTTTGATATTAGTCGTAAAGCTAAATTAAATAATAAGGAGGTGAAATAAATTGGCAATTCGAGAACCGATGAAAATAAATCCGACGATGAAAATGGATGCTAAAGGTGAAAACACAATACCTTTTGCAGAAATGCAAGCAGTGATTTTGAGTGTAGAAGATGTGAAAACTAAGTACGGAGAAAACACAAAACTTGTATTAGAAAATAATACGGAAGAATTAACTTTTGAAGTGTTTATCAACAATTTCAGTATGCAGAACTTATGTGAAGCATTTGGAAAAGAAGATACAGCATGGGTAGGGAAAATAGTTGAGTTAAAGAAAGAAGTTGATAACAAATACAAGAAAGATATGATTGTAGTGCATCCAGTAAAGTAATTTAATTTGGGGCTTTGCCCCTTCATATTCAAAAAATAAAAATGGAAACACCAAAACCAAACTATTATGACACGCAGAAAGAAACAAGCGCTTCAATAGTTGCGCAGGTAATCATAAAAGCAGTTGCTGAGATGGTTAGTTCTGGAAAAATAGAGCCAGGGGCACTTAAAACAAACGCAGCAGTGTTAGTAGAAGTTTACAAAGAAACTAAAAAGGAGTTATTAAAATAATGGTAAGAACATATCAAGAAGTGCCAAAGAGGGCAAGAAATTCAATTAATGTACAAATTGGAAAACTTGTTAAAAAGTATGGAGAGAAATCTGTAAGATTAGTTGCTATGAAATTCCTTGGTAAACTTCAAGAAAAAAGATTGATTGAAGAAACAATTAAGTTAAAAGAGGCTGAACTTGCTAAACTAAAAAAGGGAGCTTAAAATGAAGAAATGTCCTTGTTGTGGTAGCGGAAAAGTTAACACAAACGAGGCAGGAGATTTTGGCTGCAAAAAATGTGGCTATGTATGTCTTTCTGCTGAGACATTATTCAAAAAAACACAAGAAGATGAAATACTTCAGAACAGAAACGAATAAGAAAGGAGAAGAATATCACTTAACGATAATATTCGATGAAGCAGGTAAGTTAAGTTACCTTTCAAACTGCACCTGTCATTATGGTTCGTTTTACCGTTGGAGTGAAGCAAACAAAACAAAAAAGTGGATGTGTAGACATATGTTAAGGGCTTACGCAAAAATTATCAGAGTTACTCCAACAAAAGCAAGAGAGATTTTAATTAAACAAGAAATAATGGACAAAAATCACATTAAAAAAATATAAAAATGAAAGGAGATTACACTTGCATTGTTTGTGGGAAAGAAAAGAGAGTTTTAATAAAAGTAGAACTAAAAGATGATGAGATGGAGATATTCCATAGGCACAAAGGAGTTTGTCAAGATTGTTTGAAAACTGCAGACATTGAAAAAACTTGTGATAACTTTGCTAAAGAACAAATTGAAGAACAAATTAAAAAGTCAGAAGATGGTGCTAAACATTGGAAAGAGGAATTAAAAAAATTAAAATGAATTTACACGAAAAAAATTTAAAGGAAATAATAAAAGCCATAGAGAAATATGGCTCTGTTAGAGATGTAAGGATATTAAATAATTCTATATATATTTGCCACCCAAGCCCAACAAAAAAATCAAAGCCAGCCCTAGTATCAGAGTTAGATCTTAATAGGCCAAAAGAATTTGAAATTAAATTTATCTTGGGTGATGAAAAAAAACAATTATAAAATGAAAAAAGAAAATAAAGTTGTAGAGCAATTAAAAAAAGAATTAAGAATTGCTGAGATACTCAATAGAGTAAAAAAACAATATAAGGAGGTGAAAAGATGAATTACAAAGCATATTGTGTTAAATGTAAAGAGATGGTTGAAATAAAAGATCAAAGAATTGTAGATACTGAAAACAGCAGAGGAAAAAGAAGAGCAGCCAAAGGAATTTGTCCTACTTGCGGAACTAAATTAAATGCGTTTATTAAAAAAGAATAATGGCAGAAAAAACATTTAATTTGAGATTGACAGAAAAGGAAATGAAAATTCCAAAAGTAAAAGACTATGTTCTTAAAATTATTGTTCTAAGATTGAAGGGAAGAAAATATGATAAGTTTATGAAAATTTCTTCAATGGAATACGAAATAATTAGAAAACATTATTCATGGGCAGGTGTAGAAATTTACAAACCAATTAAAAAAGAAAGGTACAAGAACGAGATAGGGAAGTATCAAGGAAAGCGTTGTGTCTTAATAGGTAAATAAAATTGACCACTTCCACTTTTTGCGATTCATGTGGAATTGTAAAAAAAGATGGAGAGGAAGGTTGGGAAGTTGTTGGACCACTTGATATGTGTCAAGATTGTTTTGATAATTTCCTGTTGTCCAATTCAAAATTTAGTAAAAAATGGAAGACATATAAAGAAATATGATTAAAAAAAATAAAAACTGGGGAAACTGGAATGAAAGTTGATTTAAGAATACTCCCAAAAGAGGAAGAGGATAAACCACATGAATAAAACAAAACAATATTTAGAACAAAGAAGAATACTTATCCAAATAAAACATACTTGTCTTTCTGGAAATAAGATGAATCATTTCTTTGCTTATGCTTCTGAAACAGAAGGACACATTCGTAAGAAGTTTGAAGTATGGTTAAAATTAAGAAAAGCTGGTTATGATATTTGGTGCGAACCTATTTTCAAATCTGGAATAAGAATGGATTTACTTGCATTCAAAGACGGAATATTTATAAATTATGAAATACTTCAAAGTGAAACGGTAAAAGAGTTAGCTGAAAAAACAAAGAAGTACCCTCCAGAAATTAATATCGTTCCAATAAAAACAAAAGAAGATATAGACAACCTTGAATTGTTTTAATTAAATAAAAAATACATAACAATGGAAAAAAAAGACAATGATTTTGTTCTCGTTGGTAGTAAAGGATTTATTTCATACATTAGAAGTATCGAACTTTTGATGAAGAGAAGGAATAAGAAAAAGATAGTGTTGAAGGCCAGAGGAAAGAATATGGGTAAGGCTATTGACCTTGCTGAAGCATCTAAAAATAAATTCCTTAAAGATTTGAATCTATCAGTAGAGAACATCCAAACAACAACAGAAACTTACGAAAAGGAAGGGCAAGAACGTTCTGTGAGTTGTATTTCTATAGATCTTGTAGTAAAGTAGTATTTCTAAGTACTAATTAGTAGATATTAGTACTTGTTTTGAATATATATATAGTTAGTAAGATTAATATTAAAAAGGAAAGATATATAAAGTGTAACTTACTAATAGTAATAGACAGAGGTGGCTCCCACATACTCTTGCCGTCCAGCAAGGAAGGAGCCAACTCGCACCTAAATCTAAAAATTAATATTAAGCTTCATAAGTTCCTAACCACTTATATAGAAAATTAACAACAAAAGGTAGAGCAGTTGCGATAATTGTTGATGATGATCCATAGTCAATTATATTTGTAGAATTTCCAACCCAACCAATTGCAGCAGCAGCAAGAGTTAGCAAGAAAGATTTTCCAATCTTTTTTAAACCAACTTTATCTAACTTCCCCTTTGAAATTATTTTTGTTTTAACCATTTTTGTACCTCCTTTTTATTTGAAAATAGCAGTAATAAACCAACCAGCCAAAGCAATAATGCCCCCACAAATTCCAAAAATCATTTTTGTATGAAGTTTTACTTTACCATTTGTTTGAATTGCTAATTCGTGAGTTTCATTAATCTTTTTCTCTATCGTAGTAATCTTATTTAGAATCATGACAGTCATTTCTTTTTGGGTAAATACGTTATTTGCCATTTTTTATTATTGTTTTTATTATTAAAGTTCTATAGTCTTTATTGTTTTTATAGTTTTCGTTTAAAAACTATAAAGCAAAGCAACAGCATTTATTTCAGTTGTTGCTGAATTTATTACAACTTTAATTTTAATATCTTTACCTGTTGAAATAGTAGTATCTCCAGACAAAACAGGGTTGTAAACTGTTCCACCATCGACGCTGACGAATAATTGAGTACCTGCTTTATTTTGTCCTGCCATTCTTAATTCAACAGCAGAAACATTTGAATCTAATTCAAGTAAATCGCTTTCCCAAGTTCCTGTTGCTCCACCCGTCGTTTTAAGAACACCATCTCCAGTGTTTGGATTAATATCAATAGTTGTACTTGAATGAGTACCTGTGTCTGTATTAAAATCCCAAATATAAGAAAAATCTAAATCATTTTTATTTATACTTTTCATTAGATTTGATTCAACTTTAATACGATTTCTTAAAATGTTAGGAATGCTCGTTCTTTCTTTTTTAATAATAACTTCTGTCATAAATGGATTATCATTACTGAACCTATGAGTAAATTTATTTACTTGATAATAACCTGGTGTTAATTCATTAAGTGGATCCGATATTCTAAGTTGTTCTCCTGGAAGAATAGTAGGTAATCCTAAACTTACAATAGTGCCGACGATAGTGGGATCTTTATTTACTGCTAATTCATAATCTGACTTTGATTTTGCCTGAGATGCTGTTGTTATGCTTTCATCATTTATTTTAAGATTTTTAACATCATAAGTATCTTGTGATGTACTATCTGAAGATGTAGAAATAAGGGGTAATCCAGATACTTCAGAACCATAAACTCTAACGCTATTTACTATAGTTGAAGCATCTGGAGAAAAATCTCCAGTACTAATAAGATTAAATCCATGGACAATTGCTTCCGTAGTATTTCTTCTACTACCTGAAACAAAATAATTAAAATCAAAATCTTTATCAATATAAGCATCTCTACTTCCAATAAGACAAATTTCTTCAACAATCTCCCAAAAAGGTTTTTCATAATAATTTACCGTAAGAGTATCTGTATCTGCTTCAAGATTGGTTGTTGTTAAAATAGTTGAAAAATTAGCAGCGATTATTTCACCCAAAATAGTAGCTCTTGCTTTACTTGTAGCAGAATAAGTAATATTTTTTCCAGTAACTTTTGCAGCACCTCCTCTCCCAGAAATAATTAAATTGCTATTTGATTTAGAAAGTCTTTCAATCATCCCAACAAATACCATTGTTGTTGCAGTTGCTCCATAATCCATATAAATTCTAATTTGATTATATAAATTAAAGGTAGTGCTATATGCTTGAGTAGAATTATCTATCTTAAAAGAAAAATTTCCGATAGTTTCTGTAATGCCGTCGGTATATTCTCCTTCAAGAATATAATCAGTTATATCCGTGGTTGTTGTCCCATCATATACTTCAATCTTATAAATAGGTGAATAAGTTGGGGGGATCCAAGCAAATACTGGGATTGGTTTAGGCCTGCCAATCCCTCTGATATTTCTAACAGCCATTAATTTACCTCCATAAATTTATTAATCTTATTTATTATTTGATTTGGATTTTTAAGTTCGTGTTCCCATACTATCAAAGTTTTATAACCATATTTAGAATAAGTTTCTAATCTTTCTTTATCCATTATTTTTGTTTTTGGGAGATTATGCCAATAATCACCAAAAACTTCAATTATGTGTCTTGGATTTTTAGAAAGGAAATCTGGATTAAATGAGTGGTTCTCTCCTTTAAACCAGATTTTTTTATCCCCAACATAATTAAATGGAAGGTTGTGTTTCTCTATTAAATTAATTAGAATATTTTCTGGTTTATTAGGTAAAAACTTATTACCTTTCCTTGCTTTTAAAGCCCCACCATTTTTCATTAATTTAGACAGCTTTTCTTTTAATTTTTTATTATTTTGAATAGTATTGGGACTTTTTTTCATTGCGTTTATTCTTTTCTTCTCTATTTCTGGATTATTTCTTATTACTTTAAAATCAGGTCTTTTTTTCCCTTTCATAAAATTAACAAAACCTTCCTTATATTTTCTTTTCCATGTATCAGAAATCTTTTTATTAATAGTCTCATTTGTGATATAAGGTACTTTTCCTTTTCTTACTTTACTCATGTTTAATCTTGTTTCTTTACTTACAATTTTAGTTCTTTTATAAATTCCTTTTGGCATTTTAGGTTTCCTCACTACACGAACAATTTGAACAACATTGACGGAATATTATATAGGGGTTGAAGAGAGACCAAGTACTATAAGAACAATTGTAGTCTGCAAAAAGCCAGATGTTGTTCGTATTTAAATAAAGTTGATTAGAATCTAATTCAATCCAACTTGAATTAAGTTGGTGTCCCGCTTCTTTATCCCAAGTAGTGCTCATAGTTAAATTTACACAAGTACTTGTATCATTTAAATAAACAGATAAGTTTGCATTTTTATCTCCATAACCATAATTTGTTAAGTTCAGTATCGCTGTTGAATTTGTTTGTCCATACGGAGTTACATTTGAACTAGTAGGAGTCCTAGGAATAAACTCAAGGAAGTCTACATAAAGTGGAACAAACATATAATCCCATCTTGAATAATAAGGATAAATATATTTAGTTACGCTCATTGTGTTAAGTATATTTCTAACTATGATTTCGATTGTACTATTTCCTCCAGCATAATCAAGTTTAATGTCACTCACATTAATTGAACCATTTGTCCCTCCTATTGGAATTGTAAAATTAGTTTCATTACTCCCATAATTATCTATAAAATCTTGAATTCCTGTATGATTTAAAATAACAGGGTTTGGGTTATATGTTATATTAAAATTATCTAAATTAATTTGTCCAGCTGTTTCTGAATAAATTCTCATAGGAATTTGGTATGTGTGGTCATAAGTTTCACCACCAATAGTTGTTTTTCTTCTTTTTGTAAAAGCACTTGATATATCTGCATTTTGCATTGAAATAGTTAAGGTATCATTAGAATCGCTAAAAGTCCCATTTAATTTATAATCCCATATTCCATCATTTCCAAAATCAAATTCAAGATTTGAAACAGAACTTACTGGAGTAATTATTGTAACATTTTCTATATAAGCTGTATCATTTAAATAACCTGGATTTGTTGTATTAAAAAATATCCTATATTTCATATGTTTTCCAGGATAATCAAATGTTTTTTCAACTCCATTTGTTATACTCTCCCAATGATCTCCATTATCAGCACTCATATAAGCTAAAATAGTATAATTATCAAAATATAATCCACTGCTATAAGAACTAAGATTCATTGTCGCAGAAACAATATTTGATGCTGAATCAAACACACTTTCTGAAATAACTGATCCATTTCCACGATACCACATTTTATTTTTTAAATTATCAACTCTTAAATAAGTATTTATCCCACTACAATAACTTGAACCCCCTAAGTCATCTCTAAAACTATTTGTAAAATATAAAATAGTCTGTCCTTCATCTATAGCTAAAGTACTAGAATTTGATAAAGAAGCATAAGTATCTGTACAATCTGGATCTGCCCAATTAGTAAAAGTAAAACCATTTGTATAATCGTGTGTAATAGTTAAACCACCAGTACCATCACAATCTTCTACACTTTGATAGTGATAAACATTTGTACCTGATTTATTAATTTCCCAATAAGTATTATTTATTTTAGTTAACTCAAAACTTAAATCGGATGTATATGTTTCTTCACCATTTACATTTTGATTAGTACTTCCAGACCAAATTGCTTGGTTAGCAAATTTTATTGTGTTAGTTCCTTGACATTTATTTTCATCAATACTATCTTCTTGAGCATAATAATATGCATCAACATCAAAAGAAAGATAATCGGAAGTAAAAAACCAGATTCTATTAGGATAAGGATATAATGTATTTGTAATTTCATTTGGCATATAATATCCATTTGTAGATTGTCCATATTCTTCTAAATATCCTCCTGTTTCTCTCACCCCATAAGAATAACCTGAATCTGAGTAAGAACCACTATAAACCCAGTGGTCTGCAATAGAAGCATCATTAAAATTATCAAATGTTCTTAAACTTAAACTACTATTTGGTGCTTGAATAAATCCTCCTGGTCCATAATGTAATTGTGCAGTTGTTTCAGATATATCAATATTACTCCAATTAGTAAATTCATCAAAATAATCAAATCCATAATTTTTACCAGTAACATTCATTGTAATATTAATTATTGTAGCATTATCATCTATTGGGAAATAAATTGTAGCATTGCCTGGATTATCAAAAGTAATATTACTCCAATTATAAAAAACTGCTCCACTTGAATCAACAGATTGATTAAGATAAATATTAGTACCAACTAAAAATCCTTTATAATATCTATCAAAAGAAGAGGTATTACAAACATAAAATATTATATCTTTTGCATTATCTAAACTTGATATATTAAAACGTAAGTCATCTATTTCATCATATTGATGTGAAGTAAAATTAAGAGATTCATTTGTAAAATAAAACGGACTTGTATAATTAAAATCGCTAAAATTCCAAGAAGTTGTTCCATTCCAAAAGGTAGTCTTTCTAAAATAATCAAAAGTTAAGTTTGTTGTAACTGATTTATCTGAACAAGTATAATTATCTCCATACTCTGGATGGTCTATGTCTAAACAAACTAAACCAAAATCTATTGAAGAATTTCCTGTTATATTCACTGTTGTGTTTAATTCAATATGTAAATCACTTTCAATTCCATCAATAAATAAGAAAACATTACTTAAATAAATTGTTCTTGTTTCAGTTGAATTTGACTGACTAAGTATATCAAACACAGTAACATTATAAAGATAAGTTCCATACTCTAAACCAGTCCAATTTATTTCTCTTCGAGCAGTTGTATAAGTAGATGAATTAACTAATGTACCATTTTGCCAATATAATTCGTAAGTAATATTTTGTTCATTAGTTTCTGTAACTGATACATCCACATAAACAAAACTTCTGTTATAAGAGGTACCATTATTTTCTGTTCCAGATTCAAACTCAATTAAAGGAATGATTGAATCTTTAAAAAAAGTTACATTTGTAGAATTTTCATTTGTTGCAGTATCATTTACATAAACTATCCAAGTATTAGAACCTTCATCAGAAACAACATCTGTCCAATTGTCCATACAAGTTTGTAAAGATGAATTAGTTGCTCCTAAATCCTTTGAATACCAACAATAATTTGGATTTGTTTCAATAATTGTGTAATTTAAATTTGAAACATTTGTGGTGTATGAATCATTTAATGGATAATCAATGTTTGGAATTGAAATAGTTCCATCAATATTTATGAATCTTACATCTGCTGTAGTAGAATCATCATCATCATCATAAGCTATATAAGTCCAA